>ERZ778021.1126-NODE-1126-length-34529-cov-5.706648_pt1 | contig 34529 bp, 21 predicted proteins | sample MGYA00375751_ERZ778021 | MGnify/ENA primary metagenome ERZ778021 (study PRJEB29350, sample SAMN05389814) | bioreactor metagenome | isolation source: Thiocyanate stock bioreactor | place: South Africa: University of Cape Town | collected 2013-08-29 ... | reverse complement strand
GCGGTTGTCGGCGTTGAGGATGGCGTCGGCCAGGTCGCGCTTCTTCTGCTGGAGTTCGAGGATCTTCTCCTCGACGGTGTTGCGGCAGATGAGGCGGTAGGCGAAGACGTGCTGGGTCTGGCCGATCCGGTGCGAGCGGTCGATGGCCTGGGCCTCGACGGCCGGGTTCCACCAGGGGTCCAGCAGGTAGACGTACTCGGCGGCGGTCAGGTTGAGGCCCAGGCCGCCGGCCTTCAGGCTGATGAGGAAGATCGGGCAGTCGGGGTCGTTCTGGAAGCGGTCGACCTTGGCGGCGCGGTTGCGGGTGCGGCCGTCGAGGTACTCGTAGGTCATCTTCTCCTGGTCGAGCCGCTCGCGGACGATCGACAGGAACGACGTGAACTGCGAGAAGACCAGGACCTTGTGGCCCTCCTCCACGACCTCGGCCAGCGACGGTAGCAGCATGTCGAGCTTGGCGCTGGGGCTGGAGTTCAGCTCGGCGTCGATGAGGCCGGGGTGGCAGGCGGCCTGGCGGAGGCGGAGCAGGGCCTCCAGGACCTCGATCTTGGAGCGGTTCAGCTCGTCGGAGTCCTTCTTCAGGAGGGCGTCGCGGTAGTGGACGCGCAGCTCGTCGTAGGTGCGCTTCTGCTCGGCCTCCATGTCGCAGTAGAGGGTGGCCTCGGTCTTGTCGGGGAGGTCCTTGACGACCTCGGACTTGGTGCGGCGGAGGATGAACGGCCGCAGGGCCTTGGCGAGCATGCCGCGGTCCTCGCCCTCGACGTTGGAGGAGCCGGCGTAGCGCTTGAAGACGGTGTCGCTGCCGAGCATGCCGGGGTTGAGGAACTCCAGCAGGGACCACAGCTCGCCGATGTGGTTCTCGATCGGCGTGCCGCTGATGGCCAGGCGGTGGCGGCTCTTGAGCAGGCGGACGGCCTTGGACGACTGGCTCTCGGCGTTCTTGATCGCCTGGGCCTCGTCGAGGATGACGTAGTCGAACTCGATCTCGACCAGCTCGGCGATGTCGGTGCGCATGGTGCCGTAGGTGGTGACGATGAGGTCGTACTGTTCGAACTCGGCGCGGAGGGGGTGGCGGCCGGGGCCGGTGTAGTCCAGGACGCGGAGGCGGGGGGTGAACTTCTCGGCCTCGGAGAGCCAGTTGAAGACGAGGGAGCGGGGGACGACGGCCAGGGTGGGCCCCTTGGCCTGGCGGCGGAACCGCCGGCGCTGGAGCAGGGCGAGGACCTGGATCGTCTTGCCGAGGCCCATGTCGTCGGCGAGGATGCCGCCGAAGCCGAAGCGCTGGAGGTAGTCGAGCCAGCCGAGGCCCTCGCGCTGGTAGGCGCGCAGCTCGCCGTGGAAGCCCGGCGGGGCGTCGAGCGGGACGACGCCCTGGAACTGGCGGAGGTTCTGGCGGACCTTGGAGAACGCCTCGTCGATCTGGATCTCGGGCTGGTTCTCCAGGAGGGCGTCGAGGAGGCCGGCCTGGGAGGCGTTGAACCGCAGGGCGCCGTTCTCGGCGGCGCCGAGGTCGGCGAGCAGGCCGTACTTCTTGAGCCACTCCTCCGGGAGCATGCCCATGGAGCCGTCGCCCAGCTCGATCATGGTCTCGCCGCGGCGGGCGGCCGAGAGGAGGTCGGGGAGGCTGACGCTCTGGCCGCCGTAGTCGACGCCGCCGTCGAGGTCGAACCAGTCGATGCCGGTGGAGAGGGCGAGCTTGAACTCGCCGGCCGGGCGGATCAGCTTCCCCTCGGCCTCGATGCGCCAGCCGGCCAGGACCAGCTCCTTGGTGACGGCGTCCATCCGCTTGGCGGGGAGTTCCAGCGTGTTGGGGTCCAGCCGCGGGTCCTTGGCCTCGCGGAAGCCCAGCTCGAACAGCTTGACGTCGGCGGCGCTCTCGGTCTTGGGGTCGCGGCGGATCACCAGGCCCAGCTCGGTGGAGACGGCCAGGGGGGTGGTGCGGCCGGCGGGGATGACGGCGCCGTCGTAGTCGAACTCCAGCTCGGCGAGCAGCTTGTCGGCGGCCAGGCCCCAGTTCTGGCGCGGGGTGCGCAGGGTGAGGCTGGGGCGGGGTTTGGCGGCGCTCTCCTCCAGGGGCATCGTGTCGACCAGCTCGGGGGCCGGGACGCGGGCCTGGGCGAGGATCCGGCCGAGCATCAGGTCCTGCTGGGGCTCGACGAAGCTGATCTCCTTCTCGTACCGCAGGCGGACGATCCAGTCCATGACGCCGAGATCGTCGAACCGGGCGGCGCGGCCGACGCCCAGGACGAGGAGGCCGGGGAGGAGGACGAGGGGCTCGGCCAGGTCCATGCGGGCGTCGCCGCGGCGGAGGCCGCCGCGCCAGGCCCAGCGCTTGCCGCCGGCCTCGGTGCGGACGTCGAGCGTGAACCGCCAGGGCTGGCCGTCGTCCCAGCGCATGGTGGGGGGCTCGTCCTCGCCGTCGGTGCGGCGGAGGCGCAGGCGCCCGCTGCGGGCGAGGCGCTCGACCAGGGCGGCGTGGTCCTTGCGGAGGATGAAGCGGCGGGTGCCGCGCAGCTCGGAGGCGGGGTTGCGCCGGCCGCCGGGGCGGTCGCGAGGGGCGGGGTCGGGCCCGTGGCCGTTGGCGGCGGCGGCCGCGCCCCCCGCGCCGGCCATCTCGGCGGCGACGCCCGCGGTGAGCGTGGGGACGCCGTGGTGGGCCTCGTCCAGCAGGGCCAGGAGCAGGCGGTCCTCGGGGTCGTACTTGACGTGGGCCGCCTTGGGGGCGTACCACCAGGGCCGCAGCGGGCCCCACTCGCCGGTCGGCTTGCGCTGGCGGCGGGCCAGGTCGATGACGACCTGGTTGTGGGCCAGGGTGGCCGCGACGTCCAGGACGTAGACCAGCAGCCGCTTGGCGTTGCGGTTGACGGCCTTGGCGCCGGCGGGGCCGCCGGCGGCCTCGCCGCGGGCGGCGGCCTCGCGACGCGCCTTGTTCCGCGCCGCGCGGGCCTCGCGGGCGGTGGTCGGCGTCCAGCCGGCGGGGGCGCCCTCGGGGCCGGGCTGGCCGTGGCCGTGGCCCGGGGCGTGGGGGCGCTCGCCGTGGCGCGGGTCGCGGGCGCGGGCCGCCTTGTTCCGCTCCTTGGCGTTCCGGCCCCGGGCGGGGCGCTGGGCCGGCCCTTGCGGCGGCCTGGGCGCGCCGATGATGACGTCGCGGCCGTAGTCGGGGTTGAGCGCGACGGGGCCGTCGTAAGGCGGCGGGGCGGGGCGGGGGCGGTCGTCCATCAGGAGGGCGGAGGCGTCGACCGCCGGGGCGGGGCCGCCGCCGGGGGGCTGGGCCGGCGCGCCGGGGCGGCGGGGGGGCTCGGCGACCAGCCGCACGGCCATGTTCGGCGGCGACTGGAGGAATCCCCGCGAGTCCGCCAGCAGGAGCGTGGCCCAAAGGTGCTTGCACGGCTCGCCCAGCGGGCCGAAGTACGGGCACGAGCAGGTCGCCAGCAGCCGGGCGCCGCGCAGGCGGGCGCGCACCCGGTACTTGGTGGTCCCGCGCACCCGGGCGACGACCTCGTTGGGCTTCGCCGACATCAGGCTGACGCGGCCCTTCGGGAAGTACGACTGGCCCCGCGCGCGGACGGCGTCGCTGAAGTTGCGGCCGACTTTCTGGGCTATCCCCATCATCGATTCCCACCCCGGGGCGCACCGGCCGCGGGGCCGACCCGCCCCCGGGGGGATGCTCCCTTCTCCTGCTTGGGTCACAGAATGCCTCGTCCTTCGCCCCGACGCCGCGTCATGTCAGACGTCGAGGTTCTTGACCTCCAGCGCGTGCTTCTCGATGAAGTCCCGGCGCGGCTCCACGTCGTCGCCCATCAGGGTCGTGAACAGGTCGTTGGCGGCGGCGACGTCGTCGAGGCGCACCTGCATCAGCGTGCGCCGGGACGGGTCCATCGTGGTCTCCCAGAGCTGCTCCGCGTCCATCTCGCCGAGGCCCTTGAAGCGGGTGATCTTGATCCCCTTCTCGCCCAGCTTCCGGACGGTCGGCGCCAGCGCCCGCAGGTCCAGGAGCGGGTGCTCCTCGCCGTCGCGATGGAGGATGAACCGGGGCGGCGGCTCGTCGCCGGTGACCTCGCGGGCGAGCAGGGCGTCGGCCCGCAGGCCGTACTCGTCGCGGAGCTTGGCCAGGCTCTTGTTCAGGGTCTTGACCTCCAGGAACTCGTGGACCCGGTGCGAGGCGGGGACGCCGCCGGCGGCCGCCTCGGCCTCGGCCGACGCCTCGGCCCTCGCGGGGTGGGCGGCCTCGTACTCCTCCTGGGACCAGTACGGCGTCTCCTTGCCGTGCTCGTCCTCGATGAGGTAGAGCGGCAGGAGCCCGGCCCTGGGGTCGGCCTTGGGGTCGGTCGCGGGGTGGGCGTAGGCGAGGAACTCGCGCAGCGAGCGGTTCCGCCGGCCGAAGGCCCGCAGGCCGTGCTCGACGGCGATCCCCAGGTCGACCAGGTGCTTGAGCCGCTCGCCGTCGATCGCGCCGGGGGTCGACGCCGGGCCTTCGCCCTCGGCGGGGGCCGGGGCGTCGGCGGGGAGCAGGGCCGCGTCGGCCAGGCCGGCGGACATGAGGATCCCCTGCATCTGCTCCTCGGTCTGGACGTAGCGCCGGCCCTTCTTGCCGCCGGCCAGCATGTACAGCGGCGGCTGGGCGACGTACAGGTGGCCCTCGGCCACCAGGCGGGGCATCTGGCGGTAGAAGAACGTCATCAGGAGCGTGCGGATGTGCGAGCCGTCGACGTCGGCGTCGCTCATCATCACGACCTTGCCGTAGCGCCGCTTGGCCGGGTCCTCCTCCTCGCCGATGCCGTTGCCGACGGCCGTGATGATGTTCCGGACCTCCTCGTTCCCCAGCACGCGGTCGAGCCGGGCCCGCTCCACGTTGAGGATCTTGCCGCGGAGCGGCAGGATGGCCTGGTACATCCGGTCGCGGCCCCCCTCCGCCGTGCCGCCGGCGGAGTCGCCCTCGACGAGGAACAGCTCGCTGGCGTCCTGGTCGTGGCTGGTGCAGTCCATCAGCTTGCCGGGGAGTCCGCCGCCGGAGAGGACCCCCTTGCGGTTGCGGACCAGTTCCCGCGCCTTCCGCGCCGCCTCGCGCGCCTCGGCGGCGAGGAGGGCCTTGGCGACGATCTTCTTGGCCGTGCCGGGGTTGTTCTCCAGGTACTCGGCCAGCTTCTCGTTGACGATCCGGGTCACGATCCCCTCGACCTCGCCGTTGCCCAGCTTGGTCTTGGTCTGGCCTTCGAATTGGGGGTCCGGCACGCGGACGCTGACGATGGCGGTGAGGCCCTCCTTGAAGTCCTCGCCGGTGATGGACAGGTCCTTCTTGTTCGCCGGGGCCGCGGCCTTGGCGTACTGGTTCAGCGTCCGCGTGAGCGCGGCGCGGAAGCCCGTGAGGTGGGTCCCCCCCTCGATCGTGTTGATGTTGTTGCAGTACGAGACGACCATCTCGCTGATGGAGTCGTTGTACTGCATCGCGACGTCGACCTCGACGGCCCGCTCGTCGTCCCGGCCGCTGAACAGCACGGGCTGGTGGAACGGCGTCTGGGCGCGGTTGAGGTGGGCGACGAACTCGCTCAGGCCCTCGGACGAGAAGAACTCGTCGGCCCGGGGCTCCTCCCCGCGCTCGTCGGCCAGGCGGATCCGCACCCCCTTGTTCAGGAAGGCCAGCTCGCGGAGCCGCTTCTCCAGCACGTCGTACGAGAACTCGACGGTGGTGAAGATGGTGGGATCGGGGAGGAACCGGATGGTGGTACCGGTGGTCTTCGCCGGCCCCTTGGGCTTCACCGGGCCCATCGCGACGCCCTGCTCGTACTGCTGGTGCCAGACCTGGCCGTCGCGGCGGACCTCGGCCTCCAGCCACTCCGACAGCGCGTTGACGACCGTGACGCCGACGCCGTGGAGGCCGCCGGAGACCTTGTACGTGTCGTGGTCGAACTTGCCGCCGGCGTGGACCTTGGTGAGGACGATCTCCAGCGTGCTCTTGCCGGAGGCGTGGGCGTCGACCGGGATCCCGCGGCCGTCGTCGACGACCGACGCCGAGCCGTCGGCGTGGACCGTCACCAGGATGTTCCTGCAGTGCCCGGCCATCGCCTCGTCGATCGAGTTGTCGACGACCTCGTAGACCAGGTGGTGCAGGCCCCGGGCGGTGGTGTCGCCGATGTACATGCCGGGGCGCTTGCGGACCGCCTCGATCCCCTCCAGCACCCGGATGTTGGCGCCGGTGTAGGACCCGTCGCCCCCGACGGCCGCGCCGTCCTCGGCCACGACCCCGTTCGCGTCGACGCCTTCGTTCTTGGTCAAGTCCATCGCGGCTGTTCCTCGGTTCGTCCCATCCCTCGGTCGTGCTTCCTCGCCGCTTCCGTTGCGGTGTGATCCGGTCTCGATCCCGGCACCCGGGGCCTGCCAAGGTCGATCTTCAGTCCACCGACTCCCCCAGCTCCCGCAGCCGCGCCGCCAGCTTCTCGGCCCGCAGCCGCTCCGCCTCGGCCCGCAGCCGTTCGGCCTCGGCGCGACGGCGTTCGGCCAGGGCCGCTTCGCGCGCCTCCAGGGCCGCTTCGCGCGCCTCCAGGGCGGTGCTGAACGGCGAGCCGTCGGGATGGTACAGCGTCAGGCCCTCGGGACCTTCCGGCTCGAAACGGATGCCGAGGAGGGGGCTGATCCAGCCGCTCACGTCCTCGACCTCCTCCAGCCGGCCTTCGCGCCGGATCCAGGCCCGGAGCAGGCCGGCCTTGGGGTCGAAGAAGTAGTATTCCTGGACGCCGCGATCCTCGTAGAAGTGGAACTTCCGCTCCATCTCGAGCTCGGTGTTGCCGGGCGAGCGGACCTCGAAGACGACGTGCGGCGGCACGCCCCCCTCGCGCCACTGGATGTACGACCCGCGCTCGCCCTTGGGCCGGCCGAAGGCGACCATGGCGTCGGGCGCGGTGCGGACCTCCTGCGACCCCTCCTGGGCGTACCACAGCAGGTTCCCCGCCACGAACACGTCGGGGCGGTCGCGGAAGAGGAATTGCAGGCCCTCGACGATCGTGCAGATCCATCGGAATTGAATCGTGTTGTCCGACATCGGCTCGCCGTCGTCGTCGGGGTAGAGGATCGAGTCGTCGATCTCCCGCGCGATGGAAGTCTTCATGGTCCGGCCTCCTCTCCCCGTTCGGGCCCCTGGAAACAACGATCGGCCGTCCGTCGACGGGCCCCCTGGCTTCCGCCCCTCACGTTCAGTCGTCGACTCGGCCGATCCGGAACCTCAGGTCGGCGATCCGGGCGTCCGGGCAGGCCTCGCGCAGGGCCCGGAGCAGCTCGTGCTTGCGATAGGCGGACAGCTCTTCCAGGAGCGCCGGATGGTCGACGGTGACGGTCAGGGCCCCGCGGCGCACGTCCCCCAGCTTGGTGCGCGCCCGGTGGGCCTCGCCGACGGCGGCGTCCCAGGCGGATTGCAGCTCCAGCATCGCGTGCAGCCGGCCGTAGCCGCGGAGGGCGAACAGCTCGCCGAGCACGTCGGACAGGGGCCGGGGGCCGCGCGGGTCGGGTTGGGGCATGCGGGTCTGACGTCCTGGGTCGGGGAACCGGGCCGTCCTCCGGGCCCGGGCCCCGCGGCTCGCCTCGGCCCGGGGGCTCAGCGGTCGCGGGTCAGGGGCATCACGACGTAGGTATACTGGTCCGGGGTCTTGAACACGGCGGCGTTGCGGGCGTCGATCAGCTCGGCGGTGATCTCGGCGTCGTCGTCCAGGGTCTTCAGGGCGTCCAGCAGGTAGCGCGGGTCGAAGGTGATCTCGACGGCCTTCCCCTCGTAGTCGAGCGGCATGTCCACCTGGGCCGAGCCCACGTCGGCCGCCTGGCTGGAGAGCTTCAGGGCCCCGGGGCCGAACTGGAAGTCCACGCCGCGGCTCTCGTCGCTGGTGACGATCGACGCCTGCTCCACCGCCAGCCGGAGCGGGCCGACGGCCATCGGCACCTTGGTCTCGACGCTCGTCGGGAAGACGTCCTGGTAGCGGGGGAACCGGCCCTCCACCAGACGGGTGTAGATCACGGCGCCCTCGGTCCGCACCAGGGCCGCCGCGCCCGACTGGATCGTCAGGTGGACGAGCAGGTCGTCGTCGACGAGGTTGCGCTCGATCAGCTTCAGGGCCTTCACCGGGATCACGGGCGTCCCGGACGGGGCGGGGGGGTCGTTCTCCGACTGCGCCGGGGCGGCCATCTTGGCCAGCCGACGGCCGTCGGTGCCGATCATGGCGATCCCGTCGGGCTTCAGCTCCACGAGGACCCCGCCGAGGGCGTAGCGGGCGCTCTCCAGGTCGGTCGCGAAGACCGTGCGGCGGATGAGCTTCTTGAGGTCCCGCGCCAGGATCACGTGGTATTTGTCGCCGGCGAAGTCGGGGACCTCGGGGTAGAGCGTGGGGTCTTCCAGGGGGAGCTTGAAGCTGGACCGGGCCCCGCGCACCAGCAGGTGCTCGTCGCCGGTCTCCAGCAGGAGGTCCTCGTCGCCGCTGGTCCGGAGGATGGGGCCGATCTTGGCGGTGGGGAGGATGGCCGAGCCGGCCTCCTCGACCTTCACGCCCAGGACCCTATGCCGGATGCCGACCTCCAGGTCGGTCCCCATCAGGACCGACCCCTCCTCGTCGTCGACGACGAGCTTGACGTTCTGGAGTATGGGCTTGGGGCTCCGCGCGGGCACGACGCCGCTGACCATGTTGAATGCGGTGAGCAGTCCTTCGCGGTTGCACAGAGCCCTCATGCGCGTGCCTCGTTCTGGCTGGGACGTTCGCCGACGTCGCATCGGTCGGCCTCGGTCGCTCCCGACGGGCCGAAAAGGTGGGGCGGGCCCGCGTCGCCGGGCGTGGGGGCCTCGGCCGCGACGTCGGGCGGGGTGGGGGGACGGGACCGGGCCGCCCGCGTCCGCTCCCCTATCGGGATCGAATGGTCCACTCCCGGTCCATCATACCACGACCGTGGCCTCGGCGAAGCCCCCTCGCGTCGGGATTCGCGGCTCGCGGCCGGACGACCCGCCGGCTCGCCCGGGTCGACGGGCGAAGCACCTCACCCCGGGGACTCGGGCCGGCTCGTCCCCGTTCTTCATAAATGAAAAGGGACACCGCCGTAACAATCATAGGACGGCGGGCGGGCTGTGGATAACTTCCAAGGCCGCCGACGAAGTCCAGCATACCGAAAGACTTACCCCGCCGCAACGCCGAACCCGCCCCGTTCACAACCCGGTGGACGGCGCGGTGGACGGCCCGCGCGCTTCGGTTCGTGGTCGTGTGCAGCAAGCTCGCGCCCCCGGTGCCCCCTGTGGATCGCCCCCCGACCGGCGCGCGGCCCCGGCGCGAGTTATCCACAGGCCGTCGACGGCCGACGCGCCGGCGACCTTGCGGGCTGCGGGATTCATGACGCCGATCTCCCTCCGGAGGCGCACCCGTGGAGTCGGGCGCGGAGCCTCGGATCTGCCATGAAATCGCGAGGAGCGGTCATCGATCGAGGAGGGGGAGCATCGCCAGGAAGTCGGTCGAAGCGTCGCGGTCGATCGCCGTCATGTCGATCCAGGCGAGGCTTTCGTGCGCGGTCGACCCCAGCCACCCCCGGCCGTCCTCGGCGTAGAAGGCCATGTCCTCGGGGAGTCCCGGCCCGTGCCAGGCGAAGAGGCTTTCGGACCGGGCGATGAGGGCCAAGGATTCTTCGGTCGCCCTGAACCATCTCACCCATGCCTTGGCCCGCATCAGCGTCGTGCCGCGCCATTCATGGGTGTGGTGCTCGTAGCGTAAATAGGGGCCCAGGCTCCGCAGCAATGTGTGGGCCTGCGGGCCGTAGGACGTGTCGTCTCGCCAGACCAGCGAGAATGCGAGGGAATGCCTGCGGGCCAAGTCGAGCATGGCCGAATAGGCCGGCCCGGCGATGTCGCGGTCGAGGAGAACGATGTCGTGGGAAGCGGGGGTGCATTCGGCGGACGCCAACCGGCATCCCTCACCTTCGCCATGGTCGGTGAAAGACCATCGCAGGTCCGGCCAGCCGCGATCATTCGGAGTAAATTCGTCGGTTTTCAAGGTGATGAGCCGCTTATAGACGCGGCCGACGGCCCCGCCGGACCACGTCCGCGCCGGGCCCGTCGATGGGTCCGGCGCAGTCTGGTGTCATATCGTCGACGCCCGGCTCAGGACCGGACCAACTCCTGGAACCGGCCGTTGGCGTCGTGCCAGGCGTGGGAGTTTCGCGGTTCGTAGACGGTGACCGGGAACGAGCGGGCGACGATGGCGCGGAGGTCCTTCAGCGAGCCGATCCGGCCGCGGCCGAGGGCCTGCATCAGGATGTTGCCGATCGCCGTGGCCTCGACGGGGCCGGCGTGGACGGGGCGGCCGCAGGCGTCGGCGGCGAATTGGCAGAGGAGCGTGTTCTTCGAGCCGCCGCCGACGATGTGGATCGTCTTGATCGTCGTCCCCAGGATCGCCTCCAGCCGCTCGATCGTCCAGCGATACTTCAGCGCCAGGCTCTCCAGGCAGGTGCGGACCAGCGGGCCCTCGGATTCCGGCGCGGGCTGGCCGGTCTTCTGGCAGTAGGCCGCGATCCGCGAGGGCATGTCGCCGTGCGAGAGGAACGAGGAGTCGTCGGGGTCGATCAGCGGGCCGAACGGGGACGACGACATGGCCATCGCCATGAGTTGCTCGTAGCTCATCTCGTTGCCGGCCCGCGCCCAGGTCCGGCGCGACTCCTGCACGAGCCACAGGCCCATGATGTTCTTGAGCAGCCGCGTCGTCCCCAGGACGCCCCCCTCGTTCGTGAAGTTGTACCGATACGTCTCCTCGTTGACGACCGGCCGGGGGACCTCCACGCCCAGCAGAGACCACGTCCCGGAGCTGAGGTAGCACCAGTCGGGCGGCGAGTCGGTCCCGACCGTGGCGCTGGCGGTCGGCACGGCGACGACCGCGCTGGCGGTGTCGTGGGTGGGCGGCGCGATGACCGTGACGGGCTTCGACAGGCCGACCTCCTCCATCACCGAGGCCCGCAGGGTTCCCAACTCGCTGCCCGGCTCGATCAGGTCGGGCAGGATGGCCCGCGGCAGGCCCAGCGCGGTGCAGATCTCGTCCGACCATTGGCCGGTGCGGGGGTCGAGGAGCTGGGTGGTGGACGAGTCGGTGCGCTCGGCGGCGCGGACGCCGGTGAGGAGCCAGCCGAGGACGTCGGGGACCATCAGCATCGTCTCGGCGACGTCGAGCAGCGGCGAGCCGGCCTGCTTCAGCGCCAAAAGCTGGTAGACGGTGTTGAACGGGAGGAACTGGAGGCCGGTGATCTCGTAGATGCGCTCCTTGGGGATCTTCGCGAAGGCGGCGTCGAGCATGCCGTCGGTGCGGGGGTCGCGGTAGTGGACGGGGTTGCCCAGCAGGGTGTCGCCGCGGCCGATGAGGCCGAAGTCGACGCCCCAGGTGTCGACGCCGATGGCGTCGAGCGACGCCTTGCCGGCGACGGTCTTGCGGATGGCCTCCTTCATCTCGTCGAAGAGGCGGGGGAGGTCCCAGTAGAGGGTGTCCAGCATCCGCACCGGGCCGTTGGGGAAGCGGTGGATCTCCTCCAGGCCGAGCCGATCGCCGTCGAACCGCCCGAGCATGCCGCGCCCGCTCTCGGCGCCCAGGTCGAGCGCCAGGTAATCCGTCGTCTTCGCCATCGTTCTGCTTCTTTCCCCAGCGGGCGCGCCGAAATGATCCGGGCCCGCCGCCTTCGCGCGCGGGCCCCCTCGCACGGCCCGATCATAAAGCCTGGCGGCGGGGCCCTCAAGCCGTCGACGCCCGCCGATTGCGGCCCCTCCCCCCGCGCGGTAGCCTGCGAGAGTCGATCGGACGACCCGCCCACGCCGAGGATTCGCAGAACAATGGCCCGCAAGCGCAGCACGCCCAAGCCCCCCGGCAAGGCCCCGGCCGTGATCCCCTTCCCGGGCGACGTCCCCGACGAGCTGGCCGGGATGCTGGGCGGGGCCGCGAGGCTCATGGGCGCCATCCGGACGAGGCGCGTGATCTTGCAGCGTTCCCAGGTCGTCGCCGACCCCGAGGGCCTCGCCGACGACGGACCGAACACGCTGAGCCTGGACCCCCCGGAGAGCGTGTACGACTTCGACCCGAAATCGCGCAGGCTGCGCGTCACCTGCCACTGCCGGCTCACCGCGTCGCGGGGGGCGACGGCGGACCGGAAGAAGAGGGGGGACGCCATCCCCCTGCTGATCGTGGAGGCCGCGTTCCTCCTCGAATACGAGGTCCACCCCGACGCCGTCCCCGGGATCGACGACGCCGTCCTGGACGTCTTCTGCGACGCCGCCCTCGCCCAGGCCTGGCCCTACTGGCGCGACTTCGTCCGCGACGCTTCCACCCGCGCCGGCCTCCCGTTCATCGACGTGCCGTTCGACGTCGAGTTCTGAACGGCGCGGCGCATGATGCGGGGGGACGACGCCGGCCCCCCGCTCGGTTCAACCGCCGATCACCGCCCGCGCCGCCGCGCCGCGATCCCGACCGCGATCGCACCGACGGCCAGCATCGCGATGCCGGCCGGCTCGGGGACGGCGGCGGTCGCGACGAGACGCACGTTGTCCCAATCCGTCGCCTGGTAGGTGACCGTGAAGGGGAGCGTGGTGGTCAGTCGGATCGACAACCTTACGCCGATGAGGTCGGCGAAGGCATCGGAATCGGCAAGGAAGGCCACCTGGTCCCGGAACGTGCCTGCATCCGGCCCGATATCGTCTCGGGAACTCGCGATGACCGTGTCACCGGCCAGGAGTTCGATGAGTGAGCCCAGGGTCGGCGCGCCAAATTCTGCGCCGTTTCGGTGACCGACTGCGACGGTGAGAGTGTAGCTCATCCCCGCTTCCAGGAACGCGTCGAGGGTCTGCTGGATGCCCGTGCCGGGGTCTTGTTCGTAAGCAAACGCCAGCGAGCGTCCGTCGATGCCCTGATAGCCCGTCCCACCGACCCCAGGATCGGTGTCGGGGTTCGCCCCCAGATACCAGGCGTTCGGCCCCCAAAATTGGAAGGGGTTGTAGCGATTGGCGGGATCATCGTTGCTGATGGGGGTCCACCCGGAAGCGGGCCCGTGGATCTGGCCGGACGGCTCCTCGAAGCTGGCGTTGGCGATGGCGATGGAGCCCGCCTCCGCACTCGCAGGCGCGAGGCACGCGGCGAGCGGGGCGAGTACGACGGCCGTCGCCATGCGACTCGGGCGACGGCCGCGCCGCGACGTCGCGATGAGTGCGAGGGAGAGGCACAGAGCGGCCATGAAGAGCGATGTCGGCTCGGGGACGGCTGCCGGGTTGTAGCTCAGCTCGATGATGCCGAAGTACGGGCCGTTGCTGTTGCCGCCGTATCCGCTCGTCCCGTTGAGCGGCGTATCGTTCCAGGTGCCGGGCGAGACCTGATCGCCGCGCGCGAAATGCCAGGAAAGCGCCCCGTAGTCCTCATCGCCGACGTTGTTCGGCTCGCCGGACGCCCAGTTGGCGTACGTGACGGCCTCTCCCGACGACCAGACGAACTGGCCCTCGGAGGCCGCATCATTCAAACCGATCCAGTAGGGGACCGCCTGACCCTGGGCGACGCTCAGGAAGGTCGAGGCGAGAAAGGCATTCTCGGCCGCGCTCGTGATCGAGACCAGATGCCCCCCGAGCCCGACCGCCTCGGCTTCGGCCTGCGTCCAGTTCATCGCCGAGGTCGTGAGTCCGTAATAATTCCCGGTCCCGGCGAAGTAGGAGAAGCCGGCGCGGGCGGGGGTGAGCGGCACGGCGAGGGAGGCCAGGAGCGCGAAGGCCCCGGCGAGGCGGATCGTCGATCGCGTTTTCATCTTCAGTGATCTTCCTGTGAACGTAGGTGAATCGCCGAGTCCTTTGCTTGCATCCTCCCGAGAGGGCAGTACATTGGGCCTCGGGCGGCGGCTGACCGCAATCCGCGAAAACGAGTGGTGGCGTCTTGTTCAGGAGGTCCCCGGCATGGCCCGATCGGCCCGGTTGCGGCTCCAGGATCTGCGCTCGATCCATCGGCTCGTCGGGGAATGCCGCGAGTTGGGGGACTCGGCGGCGGCGTGGCGGTCGCACCTCCTGGACGAGGCGTCGCGGTGGCTCGGGGCCGGCGTCGGGATCGACTACGACGCACGTTGGGATATGGATCTTCCGATCGACGCCATACGGGTCGGAGGGGTGACCGACAGGGGATGGGAGGGGGGCTTCGACCGCTCCGCGTGGGATGCGGTCCATGTAGAGTTCGTGACCAGGGGGAGCGACTATCAGCCGATGATCGTCCCGTACTTCGAAGCGTTGCGACGGGGATACGGGCCGGCGCTGACTCGGGCCGATCTCATTTCCGGGCGCGATTGGTACGGATCCGACTATTATCGGAATTATCATAGGTCTATGGGTGGGGATGCGATGATGTACTGCATCCTGCCCATGAATCGGAAGGGCCTCATTAACGCCTTCTTCCTGGTCCGTCCGGCGAGGGAGCCCGACTTCACCCCCCGCGCCCGGACGATCGTGGCGGAGTTGCATTCGCAGATCGTTTCGCAGATCGAAGGGCCGCTGGCGGGATATCACGAGCCGTCGCCGGACGACCTGGCGCCGAGGGCGCGGCAGGTGTTGCGATGCCTGCTGGAAGGGGACGGTGACAAGCAGATCGCCGCGCGCCTGGAGTTGAGCCGGCATACGGTGAACTTCTACGTCCGGCGGATCTTCGCCCACTTCGGAGTCGAATCGCGGTCGGAATTGATGGCCCGCTGGATCCGACGCGGGTGGGGCCTTTCGTCCATGCCGCTCGACGAGGGCGACTGAACGGGCCGTCGCGTCCCCCTTGCGTCGGGCCGGCGGCTCGGCGATGCTGCGCCGCCAATTTCGAAACATCGGCGGGGGGCGATCCTGTGGAAGCGACGACGGGGGCGGCGGCGAGGGTCCCGGCGAGGGCCTGGGGGGTGACGTTCGCCGGGATGGCGGTGAATCTCTGCCTGGGGATCCTCTACGCCTGGAGCGTCTGGAAGGCGAACCTCGTGGGCGACGCGGCGCACCCGCCGGGGTCGCCGATGTCGGGCCGCGACGCCGGCTGGACCTACCTGACCGACGCCCAGGCGACCTCCGCCTACGCCGCCTGCGGGATGATCTTCGCCCTCACCATGATCCCCGGCGGCCGGATCCAGGACCGCTACGGGCCCAGGTTCGGCGCGACGCTCGGCGGGCTGTGCCTGGCGGCGGGGTGCATCGTGGCGGGGCTGATGAAGTCGTACCTCGGCCTGCTGCTGGGCTTCGGCGTCCTCGGGGGGATGGGGATGGGCTTCGGCTACGCGGCGACCACCCCCGCCGCCGTGAAGTGGTTCGGCCCGCACCGTCGCGGGCTGGTGGCCGGGATCGTGGTGGCGGGTTACGGCGCGGCGGCTATCTACATCGCGCCCCTCGCCAGGTCGCTGATCGCCGGATACGGGCTCTCCGGGAGCTTCATCGGCCTGGGGCTGCTGTTCGCGGCGGTGGTGCTGGTCGCCTCGCGGTTCCTGGTCTTCCCGCCGCCGGGATACGTCCCGCCGGGGCCGGCCGTCGCGACGATGGCGAACTCCGCCCCCGCGGCCGTCGACCGGACGGCGTCGGAGATGTTGGGGACGTGGCGGTTCTACGCGCTGGTGTTCCTGTTCATCGGCTCGGCGCAGTCGGGGCTGCTGGTGATCGCGAACGCCGCGCCGCTGCTGAACAAGACGGCCGGGGCGCTGGCGTTCTTCGCGGCGAACGGGTGGATCCTGGCGTCGTTCGGCGGGCTGGTGAACGCGGCGGGGCGGGTGGGGACGGGGTCGTACTCCGACCGGATCGGCCGGGCGAACGCCTACCTGCTGAACGGGGCGGTCTCGGCGGCGTGCCTGTTCCTGATGCCGAAGATCATCGCGACGGGGAGCGTGCCGCTGCTGTTCCTGGCCGTGGGCGTGGCGTACTGGCAGTACGGCGGCGCCCTGGCGCTGATGCCGGCGTTCACGGCCGACTTCTTCGGGCCGAAGAACCTGGGCTTCAATTACGGGTTCGTCTTCCTGGGCTGGGGGATCGCGTTCTTCGTCCCCCAGGCGGCGGGGATCATCAAGGACGCCACCGGCAGCCTGGACGCCGCCTTCATCCTCTCCGGCGCCCTGCTGTCCGCCGCCTGCGTCCTGAGCCTCCTCCTCCGCCCCGCGCGGGTGCGGGGCGGAGCGTGACGCGGGGGCCGGCGATCACCCCCCCTTCTTCTTGCCGGCCTTGGAGACGTCCTCGATCTTGCCGGCGGCCTTGGGGGCGGCCTTGAATTCGTCGGCGGTGAGCGATTTGACCTGGAGGTCGCGGGTCAGGACGCCGCCGCCGGATTCGGGGGCCTCCTTGAGGTAGGCGAGGATCTCCTGGCCCTCGGCCCCCGAGGAGCCGGGTTCGACCGGCGCGACACCCCAGAGGACGACGGCGTCGCCGCGGCGGGCGGCGCCGAGGCCGGTGGGGAGCGACTCGGCGAACACCGCCAGGTCCTTCACCCCCTGCGGCGGCTTCTTGTGCTGGAGGTTGTACGTGCTGATCATGTCGCCCAGCTCGGACAGCACCGTGTTGTTGTACAACTCCGGCGAGTTCGGCGGGTTCGGGGCCCCGGCTCAGGGCGAGGGCCAGGACCGGGGCGAGCGCGGCGAGGCGGGGGGCGGCGAGGGTCATCCGACGGCCTCTCGATCGGGCGTGGGGATGGGCGAGGCCGCGCGCCGGGGCCCGGCGCGCGGCCGACGAAGGTCCGGGGCCGGGCGTCACAGGGAGTCGGCGCTGATGATCTCGCCGCCGGCCTTGGTCCCCAGGGCGCGCCAGGTCTGGAGGCTCACCGAGTCCTTGACGAACTTGACCGAGCCGTCGGCCATGCCGACGTTCACGCCGCCGGAGTGGTAGCTCCGGGCGGCGAGGTGGCCGACGCCCCAGTAGGTGTCCATGCAGTCGAACCCCTTGTAGTTGGGCGGGACGGTGTGGCCATAGGTGGAGACGAACTGCTGGCCTCGGTAATACTGCTGGCCGCGATACGGCAGCACGGTCTGGGTCGAGGTGTCGCAGTCCGGGATCCGCGGGGCGTAGTTGTCGACCGTCACGTCCCAACTCGACAGCCGGTGGATCACGTTCCGGTCGGTCAGGTTGGACGCCGTGGCGGTCGCGGCCAGCGGCGAGCGGCGGGTCTCCGAGAAGACCGCCGTGTTCGAGGTCCCGTCGGTCACCGACGCGATCGTCACCGTGCTCTCGACCGACCGGAACTTGGGATTGGTCGCGAGGCTCCCCGTCAGGTTCATCTTGTAGTTGAAGATCCCCAGGGTCGACGAGTTGGTCTCGGCCGTGGCGGTGGCGGTGTCGAACAGCAGCGAGGCCGTGGCGCCGATGCTCGCGAAGTAGTTCGAATAGCCGATCAGGCCGGTGCTCCCCGGGTAGACGGTCGAGCCGGGCATCCGGGTCGACGACGCGTCCGACGGGCAGATGAAGGCGGCGACGAGCTGGCACCGCGCCGTCTCGTTCTCGCCCGAGTTGTTGACGTCCAGGCCCATGTTGAACGTGCCGTAGAGGCTGGCCTGCTCCAGGTACGGCAGCAGCAGCGCCTGGACCGAGGAGCGGATGTACGGCCCCACGCCCGTCGCCGTCGGCACCGGGCCGGCCCCGTCCGGGAACTTGCCGTTGGCGTTCTCGAAGTTGTGGATCGCCAGGCCGATCTGCTTCAGGTTGTTGGTGCATTGCGCCCGCCTCGCCGCCTCGCGGGCGGCCTGGACGGCGGGGAGGAGCAGGGCGATCAGCACGGCGATGATGGCGATCACCACCAGCAGCTCGATCAGCGTGAAGGCGGCACGTCTCTTGGCGCTCATCGGTTCTCGTCTCCCGGGTGGGCCGCCCCCCGACGCCTGCGGCGGAGGGCCGGCGGACTCTCGCGATGGATGGGGATGGGATCGGGACGCTCGGCCCCCGCGACGGCTGCCGTCGAAGGCGACGGTCGCACGCATGGCGCGCGAGGCCCGGCATTCTCGAAAGGATGCTTTAAAGAAAATTCATGATGGGTCGGCCGCGGAATCGGGCCGCGAACACCTCGGGGGAGGTGGCGGGATGGGACGGGCGTCGAGGGGTGACAAGGCTCGACGTCTCGGGCGGCCCCGCTTTCGCCCCGATGCGAACGATTCTAATGCTCCCACCATAGATATATCTAGAGGGCTCCTCCGTCAAGATGCGTGGCATGCATGGCGACCCGATTCGTCCGCGCGATTCGATTTGTCAACGCCGACGCACGCACGGTGCAAAGCGCCGAATTCGGACGAGAAAGCGCTTCTCGGTCCGCACGAACCCCCGTTAGAATGGGCCCCTCATGCGTCGATGGCGTGGATGGTCCGGGGCTGCGCGGCGCCGGCCCCGGGGCTGTAAGGCGTCGCCCGGGGCGAGGTGGGCTATGGACGCGGATCGCGACCTGCTGTTCGGCGTGCTCGCGTTTCAGGCCGGGGCCATCGACGCGGACCAGCTCGCCGAGACGTGCGCGGACGTCGAGGGGGGCCGCGCCGCCGGGGCGACGCTCGCGGCCGGGGGGACGATCACCGACGAGCGGAGGGCCGACCTGGAGCGGCTCGTCGCGGATCGGCTGGCGCGACACGGCGGCGACGCGGCGGCGGCGCTGGCGGCGACGGTCGACGGCCGCTCGCTCGACGTCCTGCGGGCCGCGGCCCCGCGCCGGGCCCCCGCGGCGCCCCCCCCGGAGGAGGCCACGATCGGCGCGGCCGGGCCGGTGGGCCGGGTGCTGATCTCGTCGCGCGAGGAGGGCCGCGACCCCGAGGAGGGCCGCGACCCCCGCTACACGCTGACGCATCTCCACGCCAAGGGGGGCATGGGCCAGGTCTGGAAGGCCCGCGACGCGGCGCTGGGGCGGGAGATCGCGCTGAAGGAGCTGAGGCCGGAGTCCACGGGCGACGCGGTCGTCTGGTCGCGGTTCCTCTACGAGGCGAAGGTGACGGCCCGGCTGGAGCACCCCGGCGTCGTCCCGGTGTACGAGATGGGGGGCGGCGAGGCCCCGTACTACACGATGCGGTTCGTGAAGGGCCGCACGCTGAGCGAGGCCGTCCGCGCCTACCACAAGGCGCGCGAGGCGAACAAGGACGAGGACGTCGACCTCGTCCGGCTGCTGACGGCGTTCGCGTCCGTCTGCCACGCGATCGACTACGCCCATTCGCGGGGGATCATCCACCGCGACCTCAAGGGCCAGAACGTCGTCCTGGGGGACTACGGCGAGGTCATCGTGCTGGACTGGGGCCTCGCCAAGCAGATCGGCGAGGACGCGCTGGCCGGCGGGGGCGCCGCCGAAGGGCCGGGCGCGGAGGCCCCGCCCGACCCCGAATCCCCCACGGTCGAGGGCGACGCGGGCGACATGCCGACCCTGGCCTCGGACGGCGATCCCGCGGCCCCCCCCTCGGCCGACCCCGAGGCGACCGTCGCCGGCGTCACGCTCGCGCCGCCGGCCGAGGCCGCGGCCGACCCGTCGAAGGCGTCGGGGTCGGGCGAGGGCGCGCGGCGGGAGTCGGGGGCGGGCCCGGACGGGACGTTGCAGGGCCAGCTCCTGGGGACGCCGGCCTACATGGCGCCGGAGCAGGCCCGGGGCCGGCACGACCTGATCGACTTCCGGACCGACGTCTACGGCCTGGGCGCCATCCTGTATGAGATCCTCGCCGGCCAGCCGCCGTTCCTCGGCAAGAAGACGGCCGAGATCCTCTATAAGGCGGCCAACGACCCCCCCGCGCCGCCACGGTCGCACAACCCCGGCGTGCCGCCGGGCCTCCAGGCGGTCTGCCTGAAGGCCCTGGCGAAGTCGCAGGCCGACCGCTACGCCTCGGCCGGCGAGCTGGCGAAGGACGTGCAGCGCCACCTGGCCGACGAGCCCGTCTCCGCCTACGCCGAGCCCTGGCCGCGCCGCGCCGCGCGGTGGGCGCGCAAGCATCGCTCGACGGTCGCCGCGGCGGCGGCGCTGCTGGTCGTCTCGACGGTCGCCTCAGGCGTCGGCACGGTCGTCGTGGACCGCTGGCGCTCCGTGGCCGTGGCCCAGGGGGCCCTCGCCCGCGGGACCGTCAACGAGATGTACGCCCGCGTGGGCGAGAGCTGGCTGGAAGACCGGCTCGACCCGCTCCAGAAGGAGTTCCTGGAGAAGGCCGTCGCGTTCTACGAGGGCCAGACGGCGGACGTGGGCGGCTCGCCGGCCGTCCGCCTGGAGCACGCCGAGATGCTCCGCCGCATGGGGAACATCTACGCCAAGTTCGACCGCCGCGACGAGGCCGAGTCCGCCTACCGCAAGGCCCTGGAACTGGCCCGCCCGCTCGCCGCCGCCGACCCCGAGGCGAGGCGGGTCCTGGCCTCCACTCAGATCCGGCTGGCCGAGGCCCTGTTCCTCCGCGACCGCTTCGACGAGGCCGACGCGCTCTTCCGCGAGGCCGAGGCCCGGCTGCGGCCCGCGGCCGACGCCGCCGGCGCGAAGCCCGACGACCTGCGCCTGCTGGCCCGGGCGCTCCGCGGCGAGGGGCAGCTCCTCCGTCGCAAGGGGGACCTGGCCGCCGCCGCCCCCGCCTACGCCGGCGCGCGCGACCTGCTGGAGAAGGCCCTGGCCGCCGACCCGGCCTCGCCCGAGGTCCGCGGCGAGCTGGCCCGCTCGCTCGACCTGCTCGGCCGCCTCGGCCGCGAGGCGGGCGACACGGCCGCCGCCGAGGCGTCCGCCCGCCGCGCCTACGAGCTGCTCGACAAGCTCGTCGCCGAGTATCCGACCATCCCCCGCTATCGCGAGAACCTCCACCACGCCTGCTCCGAGCTGGGCCGCTTCGCCTACGACGAGGGGCGGTTCGAAGAGGCCGCGATCCTCTGGGGCCGCGACTGGCGCGAGGCGTCTCGGCTGGCCGACGACTATCCCGACCGCCCCGAGTACACGCTCAACCTGGCCTCCGCGTCGAGCAACTACGGCGGCGTCCTGGTCGACCTCGCACGCTACTCCGAGGCCCAGCCGATCCTGAAGAAGGCCATCGAGCTGGACGAGGGCCTCGCCGCCCGCTCGCCCGACGACCGCCAGGTCCGGTTCAACCTGGCCAAGACCCGGTTCAACCTGGGCTACCTCCACCTCAAGCGGAATCGCTTCGACGAGGCCGTGGCCGAGATCGAGAAGGCCCGCGACCTGAACGCGACGCTCGTCGCCGAGCTGCCCGACGTCCCGCGCTACGCGCACCTCCAGTCGACCTACCTCGTCCGCCTGGGCGAGGCGCTGGACGCCTCCGGCAAGCCCGGCTCCGAGCCGGCCTACCGCGGGGCCCTCGAACTCCTCCAGCAGTTGACGAGCAAGCACCCCGACAACGCCGGCTACATCCTGGACCTCGCCCGCTGCCTGGGGGCGCTGGGGAATCAGGAGCTGGCCGTGGGCAAGCCCGAGGAGGCCGGGAAGGACTTCGAGGCCGAGGTCGCCCGGCTCGACGCCCTGGCGGCGAAGGCGAAGCCCTCGGCCGAGGCCCTGCGCGAGACGTCCATCGCCCTGAGCAACCTGGGGAGCGTCCGCCAGGCGCTGGGCGCGGGGGACGCAGAGGGGCCGATCCGCCGGGCCGTGGCGATCTCCGAGGGCCTGGCCGGCGGCGGGTCGCCGTCGCCGCAGGACGCGGAGTCGCTGGCCGTCGCCCGGGGCTCGCTCGCCGAGGCCCTCCAGGCGCGGAAGGCGGCCGACGAGGCCGCGCCGCTGTTCGAGCAATCGATCGCGGGGCTGTCGGGCCTGGTCGAGAAATCGCCGGCCGACGCCAGGCTGCGGTACTTCCTGGGCTACATGCTCGCCCAGCAGGCCGCCGCGCGGCCCGACGAGAAGCTCGCCGAGGCCCGCGCCGGGCTGGACTCCTCGGTCGATCATCTGCGGCAGGCGGTCGAGCTGACGGCCGGCCGGACCCCGGCCTATCGCGAGTTGCTGGCCGGCGCGCTGGAGGCCCTGGCCGACGTCGAGCTGAAGCAGGCGGCGTATGAGGACGCCCGCCGGGTCGCGATGGAGATCCCCCGCGCCGGCGTGCAGCCCGCGCCGGGCTGCCTGGTCGCGGCGAAGCTCCTCGCCCGCATGGCGGCCCTGGCCCACGCCGACGCCAAGCTCGCCCCCGCCGACCGCGACGAGCTGGAGGGCAAGGCCCGGACCGGTGCCGCCCTGCTGCTCCGCGAGGCCATCGACGCCGACCCGGCCCTTGACGCGAAGGTCAAGGAAGATCCCGCCTTCCGCGACCTCCTCGCCCGCTCCGAGGTCAAGCTCCTCCTCGGCAGCCTGGCCGGGCCCGCCGCGCGGAAGTGAGGCGGCGGCCCGCTGGGCGATACTGCTCGGCACGACTTGCATGCCCAAGCGGGCGAAGCGGCTTGAAGTCCCCTCTCCCGCCGGGTGAGGGTCGTCGGACCTGTTGAGACAGCCCCGGTTCATGGCCGACGCGACCGACGTGCCCTCCGCGCTCCGGCGACCCTCACCCGCCGCTGCGCGGCCGCCCTCTCCCGGCGGGAGAGGGGACGATCTGGGCGAGTTGGGCCTCAGCTGCCCCCCAATTCATAGTCCAGGGGAAAGATGCTCGTGTTCCGATGTTTTCGGCCGAGCACCCTTGATGGGGATCAGGGGTTCTTGAGGTCGGGGTACTCCAGGATCACCAGCTTGTGGTTCTGCTCGTCGTAGCCGTACTTCTGGTAGTGGGGGAGCTTGGGGAGGGCGATGTTGTTCGGGGTGATGATCTCGGCCATGAACTCGTCGTAGTCCTTGGGGAGGCGGTCGTTGGCCGCCTTGTAGAGGTTCATGGCGTGCTCGATCTGGAGGATCGAGGTCTGGCCGATCATCGTGACGTAGGCGTTGCCCTGGAGGGTGATCGGGTCCTTGGCGGTGATCTTGGGCTTCTCGATGACGTTGGCGCCCTGGGCCGCCTCGGAGTTGATGGGGACGATCTCCCGGGTCCGCTTGCCGACGATGAACTCGGGCTCCTTCTCGGTCGCCGGCGCGGGGGCGTGGGCGACGGCGTTCTTCTTGCCCCCCCTGGAGACCTGGCGGGGCTCGTTGCAACCGGCCAGCGTCGCCAGGGCCAGGAGGGCCGCGGCCGGGGCGAGGGTCGAAAGGCGCAGGGTCATGGGGGGAGGCTCCGGAGATCAGGCCCCGTCGGCGGGGCGGACGGTGAGCGTCAGTTCCTGGTCGTCGCGGCGGACCGTCACGGGCGCGGGGCGGCCGGGCTCGACCGCGGCGGCGGCCTCGTAGACGTCGTGGGCGGTGGCGGCCCAGCGGTCGTCGACGGCCGTGACGACGTCGCCGGCCGCCAGGCCCGCGATCGCCGCGGGGGAGTCGGGGACGACCGCCGCCACCCGCACGCCGACGCCGCCGGGCTCGGCAGCGCCCAACCGCAGGCCCCACAGGCCGGCCGGCGCGAGCACCCGCCGGCGCGCGACCTTCGGCCCGGCGATGCGGTCGGGGAGGTCCTTCATCAGGTCGCGGACCTGCACGTCGACCGGCGTGAAGGTCATCTCGTCCTTCTGGTAGTCGATCGTCGTCCGATACCGCGCGAAGAACGTGAACCCGATGATGCCGTCGATCCGCTCGCCGAAGGCGTCGCTCAGGATCCCCAGGGCGGGGTGGTCGAAGACGACGACCGGCAGCTTCTCGGCCTTCAGCGTCCCGACCTGGAGCTTCGCCACCTCGGCCTCGCCGCGCATCGAGAACAGGAACGACTTCGGCGTCTTGTCGTCGACCGTCCCGGATTCCTCGGCCGCCCTGTTGCTCAGCAGCGTGATCGGCGCGCCCAGGTCGAAGATCAACTTATAAGGGCCTTTGCCGTTGAGCGTCGCCCGCAGCATCATGTGGTTCGACGGCAGCATGCTGAAATGCGCCCGCGCCGGCTCGCCGGCCGGCGGCTCCTCCGCGGGCGCGGGGCCCAGCCAGAGGGCGACGCCCCCCAGGGCCGCCGCGGCCATCGCGAGGATCGGGCGGAACCGGGCCGCTCGCGAGATGGATCGATCGTCGTTCATGGGTGGACCTTGGGATTTTGGCGGGACGCGTCGGAGGAGAGGCGGCATCCCGACGTCCTTCCCCCCTCGCGGGGGAAGGTGGCCCGAAGGGCCGGATGAGGGGGACGACGCGCCAGAGGGCCGTCGAGATCCCGAGCGGGCCGGACGGGCCGTCGAATCCCGACGGCGCTTGTGCTTCGCGTCCCCCTCATCTGACCCCTTCGGGGTCTGTCTTCCCCCGCGAGGGGGGAAGACGCCGAGCACCGAACGTCAAGCCCCGAAGGCACGACCTCGTTCATCGGTTACAGCCCCTCCCCGGCGACGACCTGGAACGCCTTCTCCTCGCCGCCGCGCTTCACGACCAGCTCGACGGCGTCGCCGCGGCGCAGGCCGGCGAGGGCGTCGCGGGCCGCCTTGAGGCCGTCGACCGGCTTGCCGTCGACGCGGGCGAGGACGTCGCCGCCCTGGAGGCCGGCCGCGGCGGCGGGGGAGTCGGCGAGGACGCGGCGGATCGTCACGGCCTTGTCATCCCCCTCGGCCCACTCCAGGCCGAGGAACCCGCGCGGGGCCAGCTCGTCCTCCGGCTGCTTGCCGATCAGGAACGCCAGGCCCTTCGCGACCGGGCCCAGGGCGTTCATCATCTGCATCTCGATCGGCGGGTTCTTGCGGTCGACGTCGGCCGGGACGGGCGGGTCGGGCGGGGCGAAGTCGAGCCGGGTCCAGGTCATCCGGTCGCGCGTCAGGTCGATGTCCAACTTGAACCGGGCCAGGATCGTGAACCCGAGGATGCCGTCGATCGACGCCCCCGGCAGCCCCAGCGCGTTCATGCCGACGAGCTGGAACGGGTCCTCCACGCGGCCCTTGACCTTCTCCAGCTTCGCCCCGCCCTCGATCTCCAGCAGGTCGATCGGCGTCCAGAAGCCGGCCTCGGGCGGGGCGATGCCGATCTTCTTCGCGGTCTCGGTCGCGACGTAGAGCGCGGGGGCACCGGAGTCGACGAGGAAGTTGAACGGCCCTTTGCCGTTCACGCGGACGCGGACGAGGAAGTGGTTCGTGTCGGTCAGCCGGTACGGGACGCGGAACGCCCGGCCGACCTGCGGGTCCTTGCCGGCGTCGCCGGGCTTGTCCTGCATCGCGGCGGCCGAGGCGCCCAGGACCGTCGCCAGCGCCGCCGCGAGGGCGGCCGTCTTCTTGGAGATCATGGTGCGGAGCCTTGCCCGACGGAGCGTGACGGCGTGAGAGGACGTCTCCCATCAGCTTAGGCCCCCGCCCGCGCCGAGGGAAGCCGGAAAGCCCCGCGGGGATGGTGCGGGGCGTCCCCGAGGTTTATCATCGGAGTTCTCACCCGGCTTCGAGCCACTTCTGCGAGGATATGGAAATGTTGAACCTTTCTCGGGCCTTCGGGGTCGCCCTTGCGCTGACCCTGTCCGCCCGCGCCGCGACGGCCGAGGAGCCCCGGGCGTTCCGGCCGCCGTCGGTCCCGCTGATCGCCCACGACCCGTACTTCAGCGTCTGGTCGAGCGCCGACAGGCTGACCGACGACGCCACCCGGCACTGGACGGGCGAGCCGAATCCGCTCACCGGCCTGGTCCGGATCGACGGCAAGGCCTACCGCATCATGGGCCCCGAGCCCAAGGACGTCCCGGCGCTGGAGCAGGTCTCGGTGGAGGTCCGGCCGACGCGGACGATCTACCGGTTCCAGAACGAGGCCGCGGCCGTCGAGCTGACGTTCCTGGGCCTGGCCGTGCCGTACAACCTGGACATGCTCTCCAGCCCGGTGACGTACGTCGCCTGGAAGGTGGAGTCGCGCGACGGCAAGCCGCACGAGGCGTCGGTCTTCCTGGGGGCGACGGGCCACCTGGCCGTCCACACGCCCGACCAGGCGGTCGTCTGGGGCCGCGAGGAGCTGGGCGCCCTGAAGGCGGTCAAGATCGGGTCGCAGGCCCAGCCCATCCTGGAGCGCCGCGGCGACGGCACGCGGATCGACTGGGGCTCGCTGTACCTGGCCTCGGGCCAGCCCCGCACCGTCTTCGCCGCCGCTCCCGCGAGGACGCTCGCCGAGACCTTCGCGAAGGACGGCGGCCTCCCCGCGCAGGACGACGCCGCCATGCCCCGCAAGGTCGAGGACGGCTCGCCCGCGCTGGCCCTGGCGACCGCCCTGGGGACCGTCCGGCCCGGGACGCCCGCCGCCACCTTCGCCATGATCGCCTACGACGACGAGTACGCCATCGACTACATGGACGAGTGGCTCGTCGGCTACTGGAAGCATCGCCTCGACGAGCAGGGGAAGGGGAAGGCCCAGCCGTTCACGGCGCTCCTGCTCAAGCACCACCTGCGCAAGGATGTGTACGATTCCTACTGCGACGGCTTCGACAAACGGCTCGTCGAGGTGCTGACCGACCTGGGCGGCAAGGAGTACGCCGAGATCGGCGCCCTGGCGCACCGGCAGTCGCTGGCCGGGGCGACGCTCGCGGCCGACTCCAAGGGGATGCCGCTCTGGTTCTCCAAGGAGAACTCCTCCAACGGCTGCACGGGGACGGTGGACGTCATCTACCCGCAGTTCCCGCACCTGCTCCTGTTCAGCCCGATCCTGGCGAAGGCGTCGCTGGTGCCGGTGCTCGACTACTCGTCCTCCCCGCGCTGGCCGTGGCCGTTCGCGCCCCACGACGTCGGCACCTATCCCGTGGCCCACGGCCAGGTCTACGGCGGTGGCGAGCGCACCGAGGAGAACCAGATGCCGGTGGAGGAGAGCGGCAACATGCTGCTCATGATGGCCGCCATCGCCCACGTCGAGAAGAACGCCGACTTCGCCGGCAAGTACTGGCCTGCGCTGACCAAGTGGGCCGAGTACTGCGAGCGCGACGGCTTCGACCCGGCGAACCAGCTCTGCACCGACGACTTCTCCGGCCACCTGGCCCGCAACGCCAACCTCTCCGTCAAGGCGATCCTCGGCATGGCCGCGTTCGGCCGCATGGCCGCCATGCGCGGCGAGGACGACCTGGCGAAGCACTACACCGAGAACGCCAGGGCCCTCGCCCGCAAGTGGATGACCATGGCCGACGCCGGCGACCACTACCGCCTGACGTTCGACCCCCAGGAGAGCTGGAGCCAGAAGTACAACCTGATCTGGGACAAGATCCTCGGCCTGGAGATCTTCCCGCCCGAGGTCGCCGCGAAGGAGCTGGCGTTCTACCCCAAGCAGTTCAACAAGTACGGCCTGCCGCTGGACTCGCGCAGGGCGTTCACCAAGGCCGACTGGATCGTCTGGACGGCCTCGCTCGTGCCCGACAGGGCGACGTTCGAGTCGTACATCAGGCCGATCCACAAGATGCTGAACGAGACGACCGACCGCGTCCCGTTCACCGACTGGTACTGGACCGACAGCGCCAAGCACGCCGGCTTCAAGGCCCGGCCGGTCATCGGCGGCGTGTTCATCCGGGCCTTGACCGACGGCCTGCCGTACTGGAACAGCTGCCTGGAGCTGGCCCGCGCCGACGCCAAGGGGCTCGGCCACGATTGGGCCCCGATGCCCGTCCCGCGCAAGGTCGTGCCGCTGGTGGCGACGTCGCAGGACGCGGGCGCGGCCTGGAAGTACACGCTCGCCCAGCCGCCGGGGGCGTGGACGAGCCCCGACTACGACGACCGGACGTGGAAGTCCGGCGAGGCCGGCTTCGGCACGAAGGGGACGCCCGGCGCCGAGGTCCGCACCGTCTGGGACGGCCCCGCCATCTGGCTCCGCCGCGAGATCGACGTCCCCGAGGCCGCCGTGAAGGCCGGCGACGAGCTGCGGCTCTACGTCCACCACGACGAGGACGCCCAGGTCTACATCAACGGCGTCCTCGCCGCCCGCCTCGGCGGCTACACCAGCGAGTACCGCCCCTTCCGCATCAGCCCCGAGGCCCTCAAGGCCCTCAAGCCGGGCAAGAACGTCGTCGCCGTCCACTGCCGCCAGACCCAGGGCGGCCAGTACATCGACTTGGGCCTCGTGAAGCTCCAGGCCGCCGAGTGAGGCGAAACCCCCGCGCCTTCGCCCAGGAGGGTCGCCGCCGACGTCCCCGCCCCGCGGGGCGGGGACGTCGAGGCGGGATGCTCGAAAAGTCGTCGACCGTGGGTTGGGCCGCGTCGGCGTGCGCGGCATGATGGCGGGACCGTCGGTTCGCGGAAGCGACCTCTTCGTCGAACGTCGACCGGAGTCCCCATGTCACCATTCCCGGCCTTGCTCCTCCTCGCCCTGACGGCGGCGCCGGCGATCGCCCGGCAGGCCCCCTTCGAAGGCGCGGGACCCGGCGACGAACGCCCGATCCGGGGCGTCAGGCTCTGCTGGTGCCCGCCGGGGCGGTTCACCATGGGCAGCCCGGCGACCGAACCCGGGCATCGCTCCGACGAGGGCCAGGTCGCGGTGAGGATCACCCAGGGCTTCTGGGTCGGCAAATTCGAGGTGACGCAGGCCGACTGGAGGCGGATCGTCGGCGAGCTGCCGGGCAGGCCGACGGCCGAGCTGCCGGCGGGCGACGACCTCCCGGTCGGCGACGTCACCTATATCCAGGCCGAGGACTTCTGCCGCAGGCTGACCGAGCTGGCGATCGAGGCCGGCGAGCTGCCCGCCGGCTGGGAGTTCCGCCTCCCCACCGAAGCCCAGTGGGAATACGCCTGCCGGGCCGGGACGACCACGGCCACCGCGTTCGGCGACTCGCTCGGCCGCACGCAGGCGAACTTCCAAGGCGAGCCGTACAACGGCGGGCTCGACGAAGGCCCGCGGCTCGGCAAGGCGGCCCCGGTCGGCAGCTACCCGCCGAACGCCTGGGGCGTCCACGACATGCACGGCAATACGTTCGAGTGGTGTCGCGACTGGTACCACCCGACGCTCCCGGGCGGCGACGACCCGGACCTGTCCTCCGCGATCTCGACCACGCCCAGGAATCGCGACGGCACGATCTCGCGGTCGCGGCGGGGGGGCGCTTGGGACGACGACGGCTGGCCCTGCCGCTCGGCCTGCCGCCTTCGGTTCGAGCCCGAGCGAGGCTACGACCATATCGGGTTCAGGGTCGTGGCGGTGAAGAGATAGCGCGACCGGGGCGCGAGGTCCCCCCGCGGGTCGCCGCCGCGAATGGTGCCGCGGCCCGTCCGCGCCGCTCGACGTCCCGCCCGGCTCCCGATTCTACACCGGGGGTCCCGGCCGATCGCCCCTGGAGCTGGCTTCGACTCGGCTCCGTTTGGGTCCGAACGCGCGCGGCCCCAGGAAGATGAGGACGACGCAAATGCTATATTTGAAAGCAGCTTGGGGTTGAAAATCCGGCCTCGGATTTGGCTTTGAACGTCGAAGTCGTGATGAAAATTGAGACTCCTCGCGAATCACCACCGGCTTGTCGACGGAAGGCTTGCCGAGAGGGTGGTCCGGGCGGTCCGCCCGGACGTCTCCATCCCGGAGGCCCCCGACGTCCGGGCGGACCGCCCGGACCACCGTCCGGGATCCCTCGGCGGGCCGGTGGTGGGATCCGACGTCATGCCATGTCCACCCGCCGGTTGAGCCACGCCTCGGTGGTGATTGGCGAGGACTGTCTGAAAATTTCGCGATCCGGAGGGCATCCCGGGGCCCGGCCGATGGACCTTCGCCGCGCCTGGCCGATCATGGAACGGTCGATCCCGCGGCCTCATGGCGCGAGCGCCCGTGACGACGTGACCCCCACCAGGGCCGCCTCTTCGTCTCGATCCTGTCGGGTTGTCAAGGAACGTCCGCCATCGGATACAGTCCGCGGGCCATGCCTCGGGATTCCAGGTTTCCGCGAAAATTCCGTTCGAAATCCCGACGCCCCCGAATGCGCCGGGGCGTCCCGCGGCACTATGGGGGACGAACGATCCGGGAGGGGGGGCGGGATGACGAGGGGCGGACGGGGCGGGTGGCTCCGCTCGATGCAGGCGCTGTGCGACGGGGGGGCACTCGGGGGGCTCGGCGACGCCGAGCTGCTGGGGGCGTTCCTCGGGCGGGGCGAGGCGTCGGCGGCGGCGTTCGAGGCCGTCGTGGCGCGGCATGCGGCGATGGTGCTGGACGTCTGCCGGGCGGTCGCCGGGTCGGAGGCCGACGCGGAGGACGCCTTCCAGGCGACGTTCCTGGTCCTGGCGTGCCGCGCGTCGAGCGTCCGGGACCGCGACGCGCTCGGGCCGTGGTTGTTCGGCGTCGCCCGGCGGCTGGCCGCCAGGGCCGGGGCCGACGCCGCGCGTCGACGGGCCTCGGAACGTCGCGCGGCCGGGCTGCGGCCGGCGTCGTCCGACCCCCCCGAGGCCGACGACGCCGTCGCGATGCTGATGGAGGAGGTCGACCGCCTCCCCGCGCGGTATCGCGACGCAGTGGTCCTCTGCCATCTCCAGGGCCTGACCTACGAGGCCGCCGCGAGCCGGCTGGGCTGCCCCCTGGGGACGCTCAGCACCCGGCTGCGACGGGCCCGCGAGCGGCTGCGGAGGAGCCTGGAAGGCCGCGGCGTCTGCGGGGCCTGGGCCCTGGCCCGCGTCCCCGACCCGGCCGTCCCGCCGCCCCTGGCCGCCTCGGCCGCCCGCCTGGCTTCGCTCGTCGCGCCGACCCTCGGGGCCGGCGTCCCGGCTTCCATCCTGTCGCTCGCGCGAGGAGCCCTGACGACCATGAAGATCCGACGCTTCGCCCGCCTCTCCGCCACCTTCCTCGCCCTGGCCGCCGGCGCCTGGGGATGGAACGCCGCCGCATCCCACGACGAACCGCCGCCGGCGACAGAGGAGAAGCCCGGCCGGTATCAGGTGACCGGGAGGGTCGTCGACGAGCAGGGCCGGCCGATGGCCGGCGCGACGGTTCAGGCGCTGACGCGCGACCCGGCGACCGGGAAGCCGACGGTCAAGTCGACCCGATCGGGCGCCGATGGGACGTACACCCTGGACCTGCCTCCGGGGCATGTCGACTTCGCGTCATTCATCCCGCCGCCCGGGTGCTGGCTCCCGAACATACCGCCTTTCGTCGGGCGACCCATGACCCTCTCGAACGACCGGCCCACGATCCGCACGGACTACCAGGTCGAGCGGGGCGTGGCCTGGGACTTCCGGCTCGCCCAGGGCGGTCGCCTCCCCGGCCGGGGCTACGTCTTGCTGAATCCTCCCGCGGACGATGAACGCCCCGTATACACCGAATCGGACGCCGACGGCCTCGCGAGGCTCGGCATCCCGCGGAAACGTCGCGAGGCCAAGCTGATCGCGAGTTCCACCGAGTCGCAAGGCCGAGAGATCCCATGCTCGCTCCGCTGGGACGAGGGCTTCCGCCCCGAGGCCGTTCGCAGCGTCGCGAAACTGGACGGCACGCTCGACCGCTTCTGGATCACCGACGCCGACGGCCGCTCGGCCATGGTGGAAGCCGCCCCCGACGGCCGGTTTCGGCCGGAGATCGACGGCGGCCGGCTCGTGGTCCGCGTCGACCTGCCCGAAGATGTGAAGGAGACGTTGCCGAGCGTCATCGGGTCGATCGTCGACCGCGGCGGTCGGGCGATCGCCGGGGCCCGCGTCGAGGCCGCTTACACCCGCGGCACGACCACGCAGATGGGCGAAGGGGACGCCTTCGCCGCGACGACCGACGCCCGGGGGCGGTTCCGGCTCGACAAGCTCCCCGCCAGCGTCAGGGACAGGACGCCCGAGTCGATCCGCCTGATCGTGGCGAAGGACGGGTTCGGCGGCGTCGACTCCGATCCGATCCCCGTCGAAGGGGTTGTCGGGCCGATCGCCGTCCCGCCGATCGTCCTGGGGCCGGGATGCTCGGTGACGGGCGTAGTCCTGGGCCCCGACGGCCGTCCCCTGGAAGGGGCCAAGGTCGAACCGGGCCACGCCTTCTCCGCGCGGGCCCGCGTGACCTGGACCGACGCCGACGGCCGATTCACGGTCGTCGGGCTCCCCGAGGGGCCGGCCAGGATCGATGTCCGATTCGGCGAACTGATCGAGACCGTCGAGACGACCGCCGCGGCCCGCGACCCCCGGCCGATCGAGGTCCGGTTCCAGGGGCGATGAGGACGAGTCCCCGTAGGCTGGGTCGAGACCCAGCCCGGAGAAGTCGTCGCGTCATGCGGGCTGGGTCTCGACCCAGCCTACAAGGTTCCGCCAGCCGGCGGGCGGCTCAAACCAGCGTCAGCAGGACGATCTCGGGTCGGCAGTAGAAGCGGACGGGGGGGCCGCTGGTGCCGACGCCGCGGCCGACGAAGACGGGGTAGGCCGGGCCTTTCGCCAGGCCGCCGGCGTACTTGCGGCCGAATTTGGAGGGGAGTACCATCGCGCCGACGCCCGGGACGACCACCTGGCCGCCGTGGGTGTGGCCGCTGAGCATCAGCGAGACCCGCGGATCCCGGCCGTGCTCGGCGTAGTCCGGGTTGTGGGAGACGACGATGGAGGCGTCGCCCTCGTGGGCGTCTCCCAGGGCCAGGGCGACGTCGGGGACCTCGGTCCACATGTCGGCCACGCCGGCGATGCGGAGGCGGTCGCCGCCGCGGCGCAGCCAGACGCCGCGGTTGTCCAGCAGCTCCAGCCCGGCGCGGTCGAGCTCGGATCGGCAGGCGGCGCCGCTCTCCCAGTTGTCGTGATTCCCCAGCGTCGCGAACCGGCCCAGCGGGGCGCGGAGCCTCGCCATCGCCTCGCAGACCGGGCCGATGTAGCGCGGGCTCTTGGAGACGTAATCGCCCCCCAGCAGGACCAGGTCCGGCCGCAGGGCGTTCGTCCAGTCGATCGCGTGTTGGATGTAGCCGAGCCCGACGTAAGGGCCGTGGTGCAGGTCGCTGAGGAACGCCACCGACAGGCCCCGGAACGACGCCGGGAGCCGGGGGACCCGGATGGTCCGGCGCGTGAGCCGGCACCATTTGGCCTCCAGCAGCGGGTACGCGGCCCCGGCCAGGGCCGCCCCCGTCGCGGCGATCGCGGCGCGCTTCCAGAACTTGCGCCGCGTGGTCCGGACTTCCGCCTTCGGCTCGTCGTCCATGCGCCCAGGCCCTCGTCGCCGCGGGATCGGGGCCGCCGACCTGGACGAGCCCCTCGCCTCGTAATCGTAGCAGGGGGGCAAGGGCCGACGACGGAACGCCGCGCCCCGCCTTGAGGGCCGGGCCCGGGGCCTTTACAATCGAACAGGAAGCGGCGGGGATCCACGATCGATCGCGACGGAGGTGCGCCTTGGGCACGACCACGACCACGACCCCCGGGATCGTCGACGCGCCCGCCGGGGCGACGCCCGACCTCGACCCCGGGCTGGCCGCGAAGCGCGACGCCCTGATCGCGACGATCCGGGGCTACGGCCGGGTGGCCGTCGCGTACTCCGGCGGCGTCGACAGCGCGGTCGTCGCGAAGGCCGCCCATGAGGCGCTGGGGGACGCCGCCGTGGCCGTGACGGCCGTCTCCGAGAGCCTGGCGTCCGGCGAGCTGGAAGAGGCCCAGGCGCTGGCGAAGAAGATCGGCGTGCGGCATCGGGCGATCCGGACCGAGGAGTTCGCCGACCCCAACTACCTGCGCAACAACCCCGACCGCTGCTACTTCTGCAAGAGCGAGCTGTACGGCCGGCTGGTCGGCCTGATGGGGGCGCTGGAGGTCGACGCGATCGCCTCGGGCGCGAACCTGGACGACCGCGGCGACCACCGCCCCGGCATGAAGGCGGCCGGCGAGAAGGGGGTCCGCCACCCGCTCCAGGAATGCGGGCTGGGCAAGGCCGACGTCCGGGCCCTGGCCCTGGCGTGGGGCCTCCCCGTCTGGGACAAGCCCGCCGCGCCGTGCCTCTCCAGCCGGATCGCCTACGGCGAGGAGGTCACGCCCGAGCGCGTGGGGATGGTCGACCGGGCCGAATCGTGGCTCCGCGGCCGGGGCCTGCGGCTGCTGCGGGTACGCTACCACAAGGGCGACATGGCGCGGATCGAGGTACCCGCCGAGGAGTTCCCGAAGCTCCTGGCCGACCCGGTCCGGTCCGAGCTGACGGCCGCGTTCCGCGGCTTCGGCTTCAAGTTCGTCGCGCTGGACCTGGAAGGCTTCCGCTCCGGGAGCCTCAACGACCTGATCCCTCCCGAACAACTCCTGGGCCTGGGACGTACCACGTCGCGCTGAGGGATGCGGGCGTCTCGTTTCGGATCGGGTTCGACTGAGGGGGGACGAAGATGGCCCGGGTGAAGTGCCGTTGCGGCGAGGCGATCGAGGTGGACCGCGACGGCGGCCCCGAGCGGGTCGTCTGCCCGCGCTGCCAGGCGCGGATCCGCGTGCGACGCCCCGAGGCGGCGGGGGCGGGGGGCGACGGCCTGATCCGCTTCCACTGCCCCTGCGGCCGTCGCCTGAAGGTCCGCGCCGCCGACCGACCCGAGGCCGGCCGCTGCCCGGACTGCGGCCGGGTGGTCCCGGTCCCCCAGGGCGCGGCGCTGGCCTCGGCCGGGTCGTCCAAGGCCCCCAGGTCGCCCGGCGCGGGGGTGTCGAACGCCTCGTTCACCGGCGACCCCGGCACCGAGGAGCTGGACGCCGACGACGTCGCCCGCCTCCAACGCTGGGCTGCGCGTCACGGCGTCGTCTCCGAGGCCGACGCCACTTCGCCCGTCCCCAGATCGGAAGAGCACACGTCTGAACTCCAGTCACCGATGTATCTCGTATG
>ERZ778021.1123-NODE-1123-length-34676-cov-5.594726_pt1 | contig 34676 bp, 27 predicted proteins | sample MGYA00375751_ERZ778021 | MGnify/ENA primary metagenome ERZ778021 (study PRJEB29350, sample SAMN05389814) | bioreactor metagenome | isolation source: Thiocyanate stock bioreactor | place: South Africa: University of Cape Town | collected 2013-08-29 ... | reverse complement strand
GCCCCGCGGGGACCTGCGGTCGTTCGACATGGAGGTGAAGGGGGCGGGGCTCGGCGACAAGCTGTTCTCGGTCGAGGGGAGGGTGGCCGACGGCGTGCTGGAGGTCTCCTCGCGCGGGATCGCCTCGCTGCTGAACCGCCGGATGAAGTTCCCGTACGAGCCGAAGGGGGTGGTCTACGATTCGCTCCGGCCGCTCGACCGCCTGCCGGGGCTCCAGGTGGGCCAGCGCTGGGACGTCCAGGTGGTGAACCCGCTGTCGGGGACGGTGGAGACGGCCCGCGTGGTGGTGGAGAAGCGGACGCTGATCGACTGGAACGGCGAGGCCGTCAGCGCGTTCGAAGTCGTGCAGACCGCCGGCCCGATCAGGGCGAGGACGTGGGTGGCGCTGGACGGGGTGATCCTCCGCCAGCAGGTCCCGATGCCGGTGGTGGAGATGATCCTGGAGCGGCTGCCCGACGGCGCCCCGAAGCCCGTGGCCGAGCCCGCGAGGGGGGACGAGCGATGATCGAGCTGCGCGGGGTCGGCAAGTCGTTCGGTTCGAAGCGGGCGGTCGACGGCCTGGACCTGACCGTCAGGCCGGGCGAGCTGTTCGCATTCCTCGGGCCGAACGGGGCGGGGAAGACCACGACCATCAAGATGATCTGCGGGCTGCTCAGCCCCAGCCAGGGGGAGGTGCTGGTCGGCGGCCACCCGGCCGGGTCGGAGGGGGCCCGTCGGCTGCTGGGCTACGTCCCCGACCAGCCGTACCTGTACGACAAGCTCACCGGCCGCGAGTTCCTCCGGTTCATCGTCGAGATGTACGGCGTCGGCCGCGCCGCCGGCGCGGCGAGGATCGAGGAGATGATCGACACGTTCGAGATGGCCGAGTTCATCGACGACCTGTGCGAGGGCTACTCGCAGGGGATGAAGCAGCGCGTGGTCTTCGCGTCGGCCCTGGTCCACGAGCCGAAGGTGCTGGTGGTCGACGAGCCGCTGGTCGGCCTGGACCCGCGCAGCGCCCGGATCGTCAAGAACATGTTCGTCTCCCAGGCGCGGGCCGGGGCGACGGTCCTGATGTCGATCCACCTGCTGGGGATCGCCGAGGAGCTGGCCGACGTGATCGGGATCGTCGACCGGGGGAAGATGCTGGCCGTCGGGACGCTGGACGAGCTGCGCGCCGAGTCGCGGCACGGCGGCAGCCTGGAGGACCTGTTCCTGAAGCTGACGGACCACGACGTCCCGCGCGCGGTCAGCTCGGTCGCCCGCGCCCGCCTGGAGCCCACCCCATGAGCCTGGCCCTCCCCGAGCCGATCGCCGCCCGCGTCGAGGCCGGGCCCCTCGACGGCCGCGTGGCCCGCGGCCTGCGCTGGCTGCGCTGGCGGCAGTTGCGGAACACGCTGGGCGTGATGGTGGCCGACTCGCGGCTGCGGGCGTCGATGATCGCGTTCTGCTCGGCCGTGTTCTGGGCGGGCCTGTTCCTCCTGTTCCTGGGGAGCTTCCAGTTCATCGCGGGGTACGTCGACCTGGCCAACACCATCGTCGAGTACCTGTTCAGCATGTTCTTCCTGTCGCTGCTGGCGATGCTCCTGTTCTCGAACGGGATCATCGTCTACGCGGCGCTCTTCCGCTCGCGCGAGGCGGCGTTCCTGCTGACGACGCCGGCCTCCACCGACCGGATCTTCGCGCACAAGTTCGCGGAGGCGGTGGGGTTCTCGTCGTGGGGCTTCTTCCTGCTGGGGAGCCCGCTGCTGGTCGCCTACGGGCTGACGATCCGCCCCGACCCCACCGCGGCGGCCGGGTCGCCCGCCGTGTTCTATCCGCTGTTCATGGTCTTCCTCGCCGTGTTCGTCCTGATCCCGTCGAGCCTGGGGGCGATCGTGGCGCTGGTGGTGGCGAACGTCTTCCCGAAGCGGGAGAAATCGGTCCTCGTCCTGACGGCGGCGGCGGCCGCGGCGGCGGCGGCCTACGTCGGCTGGCGGCTCTGGCGGACGCCCGGCGAGGCGCTCACGGGCGACTGGCTGGGGGGCGTGCTCAACCGCCTGGCGTTCTGCCAGCACCCGCTCTGGCCCAGCCGATGGATGTCGGCCGGGATCATGGCCTCGGCCAAGGGGGAGTGGAAGACGGCGGCGTACTACCTGATGATCCTCTCGTCCCACGCCGGGCTGGCGTACCTCGTCGCCGCCGTGCTGGCCCGCGACCTCTATCGCCGGGGCTACAGCCGCGTGCAGGGGGGGCGGTCCAGCCGCAAGCGCCGGGGGTTCCGGCTCATGGACGCCGCGTTCCATCGCCTGTTCTTCTTCCTCCCCCACCCGATCCGCCTGCTGATCCTGAAGGACCTGCGGACGTTCCTGCGCGACTCGACGCAGTGGTCGCAGTTCCTGATCTTCTTCGGCCTGCTGGGGTTCTACTTCCTGAACATCCCCCGGCTGGGCTACGGGGCGCAGAGCCCGTACTGGCGGAACCTGGTGAGCTTCCTGAACCTGTCGGTGACGGCGCTGATCCTCTCGACGTTCACCAGCCGGTTCATCTTCCCGCTGCTGTCGCTGGAGGGGCGGAACTTCTGGGCCCTGGGGCTTCTGCCGCTGCGCCGCGACCACATCCTCTGGGGGAAGTTCGCGTTCTCGGCGGGGATCTCGCTGATCTCGACCGAGTTCCTGGTGGTGCTGTCCGACCTGATGCTCCAGATGAACCCCTGGATGATCCTGCTGCACGTCGGGATGATCGCCGTGCTCTGCCTGGGGCTGTCGGGGATCAGCGTGGGGCTGGGGGCGCGGCTGCCGAACCTGCGCGAGAGCGACCCCTCCAAGATCGCGGCGGGGTTCGGCGGGACGTTCAACCTGCTGGTGAGCCTGGTGTTCATCTTCACGGTGGTCACGGCGCTGGCGATCCCCTGCCACCTGTATTTCGTGGGGCAGGAGAACGCCGAATCCGCGAGGTTCATCCTCTCGCGGAGCGGCCTGCGGTTCTGGCTGACGACGGCCTCGCTGGCCAGCCTGGCCCTGGGCGCGGCGGCCACGATCATCCCCCTGCGGATCGGGATCAAGGCGTTCAACCGGATGGAATTCTGAGCGACCCGGCACGCCGCCGAGCCGACTTCCGCCCCCGGGAGGAGTCGCGCCGGCGTTGGGTTCGTTCGCGTCGACAAGCGATCGGATGTCGTGATTCAAGATATTGCGGTGCAATGGGTTGTGGACGTCCATGTTCGGCTTCGATCGTCGTTTTCGAAGTCGTGAATCGCATCCTCCATTCGATCGCTCGGGGCGGCGTCCGGACGGGGGGGTAGCTCTCGAATCTGGGGGGGCGAATGGTCACGGTGGTCCGGGCGGTCCGCCCGGACGTCCCCATCCCGAGATCCGTCGACGTCCGGGCGGACCGCCCGGACCACCCATCTCGCGGAGCAGGGCGGCGAAATCCAGGAAACGGAGCTATATCCTCCGGGCGGGAACCTTCCGGGCCCCCCCACCTCCCGCCCGCGGCGGCGAGGCCGTGGCCGTCCGCCTGACGAGCTGCATACCGGATTGCCAAAGATGCGAAGGGATGGCGGCCCTCCATTTCGGTACAGTCGACGGGCCGGGCGTCCCGATTTCACGATTCCGAAATTCCGTGAGGAGGGCGAGAGGATGACGCGACGATTCCCGTTGTGGGTGTTGACGCTGGCGGCGCTGGCCGCGACGGCGACGGCGCGGGGCCAGGCGGCCCGGACGAAGGCCGACGCCGCGGTGATCGTCGAGGGGGTCGTCCGCGACTTCTTCAAGAGCGCCGTCGCCGGGAGCCACGGCGTCCTGATGCAGCTGGAGGCGACGCGCACCGAGATGGGCCCGAACGCCGCCGCGGCCCGCCGGATGCCGATCCCCGCCCCCGGCGACCCGGTCTACGTCCACCTCGCCGAGACGACGGCCAAGGCCCCGCAGCCGAGCCAGGCCGTCCGCGTCTTCCTCGCCCCTCGCGCCGCGGGGGGCTGGGAGGCGGCGGGCGACGACTGGTTCGAGGTCGTCGGCGGCCCGCCCGTCAACGCCCCCACGCCCAGGACGGAGCCGGAGTCGGGATCGCCGACGGCCGCGACCGGCCCTTCCGGCAAGACGATCCTGAAGGACCTGGGCGTGAAGGCCGACCCGGTGGAGGTCAACGGCCGGATGGTCCTGAAGATCGCCTCGCTGATCCCTGATGGGCCGTTGCAGAAGGCCGGGTTCGAGCCGGGCGACGTCGTCATCGGCGTGAACAAGTCGGGCTTCGCCAGCCTCCAGCAGCTCGCCGACCTGATCGCCAAGGGCCCGGCCACGGCCGAGTTCGTCGCGCTCAACGTCCGCAACAACGAGCAGGCGACGGTCCCCGTCGACGTGACCGCCCTGGTCGCCGCCGCGCCGCACAAGCCGGCCCCCGAGCCCGCGCCGGCCTCGGAGCGGTCTCTGGGCCTCGCCGTGGAGCCGGTCCGGATCGGCCTGCGCACGGCGCTGAAGGTGACGGGGGTGGAGCCCAACGGCCCGGCGAAGAAGGCGGGCTTCGAGGTCGGCGACGTGCTGGTCGAGGCCGCCGGCGTCCGCCTGGTCGACGAGGCTTCGCTCAAGGAGGCCGTCGACAGGGCGATCGGCGAGACGCTGACCGTGACCGTCCGCGACGTCCGCTCGGGCAAGGACGTCCCCGTGGAGGTGGAGATCGGCAAGCCCACGAGCGGCGTCGGGACGAGCCCGATCCCGCGCCCCGAGCCCGAGCCCGAGCCGTCCCCGTCCCCATCGCCGACGCCCGGCGCGGGGGCGACCTCGCGGTCGATCGGCCTGACGGTGAAGCCCGGCACGGCCGACCTGCTCCCGGTGGTGAAGGTCGCCGCCGTGGCCCCCGGCAGCCCGGCGGAGAAGGCGGGCCTGGAAGTCGGCGACGCCATCGTCGGCGTCAACGACCGCGTCGTCTTCGCCCCCGACATCCTCGAAGAAGCCCTCAAGGCCGCCGGCCCCTCCTTCACCCTGACCGTCCTGGACGTGAAGTCCGGGAAGAAGTCTCAGGTGAAGGTCGAGGCTGGACGCTGACGCAAGCCGCCCGTCGGCGCGATCCGCGCCGGCGGACGCTCGGAAGAGTCTCGAAACTCAGGCGTCGCGACGTCGCCGCAGGGCGACGCCGGCCAGGATGACCGTAGCGGAGCCGGCGGCGATCAGGCTGGACGGCTCGGGGACCGCTGTGGCAGTTCCGCGCAGGGCGAATGCGGCGAAGCTGCTGGCGGCGAGGGCGGTGAATCCGGTCCCTTGCGGGACGTCCGAGACTTGGCCGGCATCGTCGTAGCCCCACGCGACGATTGACCCGTCCGCCCGCAAGGCATAGCCGGTTAAGTAGCCGCCGGCGATGGCAATGAAGCCGTCGCCGGTCGGGGCGTCCGAGACCTGGCCGAAGCGATCGTCGCCCCATGCGAGGATCGAGCCGTCCGCGCGCAACGCGTAGGCGGCGAAGCCACCGGCGGCGATGGCCGTAAACCCGCCCTCGGCTGGCGCATTCGAGCCCAGGCCGGCGGAGAGGTAGCCCCAGACGGCGATCGAGCCGTCCCCACCCAGTCCGTAGCCAGTGAAATGGCCTCCTGCGATGGCGACGAAGCCGTCTTCGGTCGGCGTCCCGGAGGCTTGGCCATACTCGTCGATGCCCCACCCGACAATCGTGCCGTCCTCTCGCAGTGCATACCCGCCGTAGGTCGTGGCGGCGATGGCCTTGAATCCGCCGCCGGTCGGAGCATCCGATATCTGTCCGTAGTAGTCGGCACCCCAGGCGATGATCGAGCCGTCCTCGCGAAGCGCGTAGCCATTGCCCCCGCCGGCGGAGATGGCCTTGAATCCGCCGCCGGCCGGCGCATTCGAGACTTGACTGGACTGGTCGTCGCCCCATGCGACGATCGATCCGTCCGCCCGCAATGCATAGGCTGTCTCCCCACCGGCGGCGATGGCGATGAAATCATCGCCGGCCGGTACGTCGGAGACCTGGCCGTGATACATGTCATCACCCCACCCGACGATCTCTCCGGCCTGGGCCGTCGGCACGGCGATCAGGCCGAGGGCGAAGGATGAAAGGGCCAATCCAAGAAGGCGACGGGACATCGATAATCTCCGGCGGGAAGGGGTGGAAGAGGCAGCGAGGGGCGTCAGGCGGCCCGGCGCTTGCACAAGGCCGCCCCGGCCAGGATCATCGCCGCCGAGCCGGCGGCGATCAGGCTGGACGGTTCGGGGACTGAGGCCAGGGTTAGGCCTGAGTCGAAAGCGATGTCCGAATCCGAAAGGATCGTCCCGTCCGGCAAGCTCAGGGATTCCAGGGAGATTGTGTGGCCGAACTGCGTGTAGGCCCATCCGGGATTCGCGCCGCTGTTCGCGATGTATCCAGCCAGGGACCCCGATGACACAGTCAACTTCCAGGCGTATCCGCCGTAATTGCGGTCGTAATGGGCTTGGTAAATCATCTTCCCTGAGAAGGCTCCGGTCTCGGGGTCGAACGTGAGGTCGGTGAACCCGTCGCCAATGCTCAGGACCCCGCCGGATATGAGGACGTGGTAATCCAATAGGCGGTTGTCGTATGCTCCCCTGACGTTCAGGGTTAGATTGGACCCGATCGTCGCAGTGATCCCGGCTTGAGAATACTGAGAGGCGTCTAGGACGCCCGACACCTGGAAGGTCAAAGTCAAATAGTCCGGTCGGGAGTCTCCCTGGTAGGTGATAATATCGCTCCATACGGCGTTGGCGCGGGCCTCGGCCTGTGTGAACGTCCCCCTGGCTTCATCGATCGCATGCGTCTCCAGGCGTATCAAGCCGGATGCGCTGGCGTTCGTCTGCGCCCACGCGTAGGTATACTGCATGCCGGTTGGGCCGACGCTCTCCGCCTCATATACGAGCAGAGCGGAGTTGGTGCCGGAGCGTTCCACTCCGAAGTTGGCGGACGGCGAACCCGGGACATTCTTGATCCAGACTTTGGTGTGGTCGGTGAGGATTCCGGCCGTGGCGGGCGAGGAGCCACATAGTGAGATGAGTGCGATTCCAAGGAATGCAAGATATTTCACGAGCTTCACGCGACACCTCGGCAGATGCGGTTTTAGGAGGCTGCCTCACGAATCGGGATGCAGCATGGTTGGCCGATCCTCAGTGCTCATGGCGATCACGACGGGAATCGAACGAGCTGGCGCGAATTCATTGGATGAAGGCTGTCGCTTTAGACGTCAGAAGGGCGATGGGTGCATCGATGTCTGGCCTCGCTGCTTGATCCCCCACAGCGACATGCGCTAGGATGTCTTAGAGATATCGGGATGGTGTGGGGCGGGGGCTGGTATGTCGGGCAACTTCGATCACGAGGCCGTTCAACCCAAACCTCGCATCGGATCCGAGATGCTGAAACGGTGTCGGGCGTACCTGAAACGCCGGGCCCGGGGGCTGATCCCGGTCGCCATCCAGGGCAAGGTCGGGGCGAGCGACCTGGTGCAGGAGGCGCTCGTCGACGCGACGCGGCGGATCGAGGAGATGCCGGCGGGGCGGTCGGACGAGTTGCGGGCCTGGCTGTATCGGATCATGGTGCTGAACCTGGCCGAGCAGAAGCGGCGGTTCCTCGGGACGGCCCGGGCGGACGTCCGGCGCGAGGTCCGGTTGGAGGCCACCCCCCCGCGGCCGGGGCTCGCGACGCTCCGCGACCGGCTGGGCGGCGGGGGCGAGTCGCCGTCGGACCGGGCGATGGGTCGCGAGGATGAAGGCCGTCTCGCCGACGCGATCGCGGCCCTGCCGGAGGTCGAGCGCCGGGTCGTGGTGCTGCGCTACTGGGAACGCCTGGAGTACGCGGAGATCGGCCGTCGGCTGGGCGGGCGCTCGGCCGACGCGGCCCGCATGCTCCACGCCCGCGCCTGCAAGCGGCTGTTCCGGGAGATGGGGGGAGAGGCCCCTTGAGCGGCGAGGAGAGGACGCCGGGCGGGCCCTCGCCGTTCGACGAATGGCTCGCGCGCTACGACGACGCCCTGTTGCGCGGGGAGACCCCGCCCGAGTTGACCGAGGTCGAGGGGGCCGAGGCCGCACGCCTGCGCGGCTTCCTCGACATGCTCGACCGGACGCTGAGGCCCGGGGGGGGCGACGTCGCCCCGCCGACGATTTCCGAGGGGATCGCCGAGGAGGGCTTCGCGGAGGACGAGGGGCGACCGCACGAGCCGATCGGGCGGTTCATCATCGAGGAGAGGCTGGGGAGCGGCGGGTTCGGCATCGTGTTCCGGGCGTTCGACCCGACGATCGGCCGGCGGGTGGCCCTCAAGATCCCGAAGGCCGATGCTCTGGCGGATCCCGACGTCCGTCGCCGCTTCCTCCGGGAGGCCCACTCCGCGGCGCAGCTCGACCACCCCAACCTCGTGCCGGTGTTCGAGGTCGGCGAGGCGGGTCGCGTCTGCTACATCGCCTCGGCCTACTGCGAGGGCCCGACGCTCCGGCGTTGGCTCCAGGAGGCGGGGGCGCCGGCCGATCCCCGGTCCGCGGCGCGGCTGGCCCTGGCCCTGGCCGGCGCGATCGAGCACATGCACGCCCGGGGCCTGCTCCACTGCGACCTGAAGCCGGAGAACGTCCTGCTGGAGCTGTCGCCCGAGGGCGAGCCGACGCCGCGTGTGACCGACTTCGGCCTCGCGCGCCTGGCCGACGCGCCCGTGGGCGAGTCGACCGCGGCGAGGGCCTGGGGGACGCCGCCGTATATGGCCCCCGAGCAGATCGAGATGCGTCGCGAGGCGATCGGCCCGGCGACGGACGTCTACGCGCTCGGCGCGATCCTCTATGAACTGCTGACCGGCCGGCCGCCGCACCGAGGTGGGACGATCTGGGAGCTGATGCTCGCCGTGGCCTCCGAGCCCCCCGCCGAGCCTCGACGGCTCCGCCGCGACGTCCCGCGCGACCTGGACGCGATCGCGATGCGGTGCCTGGAGAAGCGCCCCGACCGCCGCTACCCAGACGCCACAGCCCTGGCCGAAGACCTGACCCGCTACCTCGACCGCCGGCCGACGATCGCCCGCCCGCTCGGCCGGGCCCGTCGCCTCGCCCGCTGGTCGGCCCGCAACCCGGCCGCCGCGGCGCTGCTGATCCTGGGCGCGGCGACGCTGGTCGGCGCCGCCGCCTATACCGCGGCGCTGCGGCGGGCCGTCGCCGACCTGAACCGGGCGAACGCCGAGACGAGGGACGCCCGCGACCGTGCGGAGGAGCAGGAGGCCCGGGCCAGGGGGGCCCTGGCCCGTGCCGAGGAGAGGGGCGAGGCGGAGCGGCAGGCCCAGTACGTCGCCACCCTCGCGCTGGCCCAGCAGGACCTGGCCGGCGACCAGGCGGTGCCGGCGCAGAGGCTTCTCCGGGGGATGATCCCGAGATTCCCCGCCGATGGTCCCGATCGCCGGGACTTCGCCTGGCACTACCTCTGGCGACAGGCCCGCCGCGTGTATACGGTCCTCGACGACCTGGCCCCGGGCATCGACTGTCGCGCGTCGTCTTCCGACGGCTGGCTGCTGGCGACGGTCAACGGCCGGGGCGGGGGGCGATGGCGCATCTCCCGACCCCCCGCGGTCGACTTGCCCGCACCTTCTCGACCGGTGTACGAGTTCGAAGCATTGGCACCCGGTCGTTCGCATCTCTTAAGGCTTCTTCCGGTCTCTGGGGGGGGCCTCGGCGTGGGATACGCCGACGACGGAGGCCGGCGCAGGCTCCTGGCGTTCGATCTCGCGGGGCAGGAGGTGCGAGGGACCCTGGCGAATGGCCTACTCAAGACCTCGGACATGGACGAGTCCGGCGACGGCCGCTTCGCCATCGGCCTGCAACCCCAGCGCACGAGGAAGCTGTCGGCCATGGAACTCCCTCTCGGCGATCGCAAGGCGAAGGTCCTCTGCGTACCCGCCGCCGAGATGGTCGTCTTCAACGGCGATGCCACGCGTGTCGTTTCCTTGATGCCCACGGCGGCCAGCGGTCAATACCTGTTGGAATTCTGGAACATCAAATCGGGACGGCGCATTGCCGGGTACGCCGAGCCCGTCAGCGGGGCCCTGGCGGCGTCGCCCCTCCCGGGGGGACCGATCGCCACGGGGAGTCTCAACGGCCTGGTTGCGATCCGTGAGCCGCTGAGGGGCGAAGTCATCATCGCACTTCCCGCCCCGCAACGAGACCGCGACCGGGCCGCCTGCGTCGCGTTTTCTCCGGACGGGAAGACGCTGGCGGCGGGTTATAACGGCCTCGTCATTCTGTGGGACTTCGAGAATGGTCGGGAACTCGCCCGGATCGACGGGCTTGGGAGTTGGATCGCGTCGGTCGCCTTCCTGGGGGTGGCGCCCGCGGATGTCGCCATCGGAATGAGCTCGGGGGAGGTCGTCATCTGGCACGCCGCGCCGATCGAGCCCGCCGTCATCCTGGGCGGCCACGGCGATGAGGTCTGGGGCGTGGGCTACGTCGGCGACGGATCGACCCTCGCCACGCTCGGGGGGGACGGCCTCAAGTTCTGGGACCTCCCCACCGGCCGGCAATCGGAGGCGCCGGCGGGCCATGAAGCGTGGCCGTCGTGCCTGGCCGCTTCGAAGTCGGGCGGGCTCGTGGCCACGGGCGACTTCGGCGGGGACGTCCTCATCTGGGACGTCGAGGGGCGGAGGCCGCTCCACCACCTGAAGAAGGCCCACGCGGATCGCGTGCGGGCCGTCGCCGCCTCTCCCGACGGCGCGCTGGTCGCGTCCGGGGGGCGCGATCGGACGGTGCGCCTCTGGGACGCGCGATCGGGGGACGCGGCGGGGGAACTGGTCGGGCACGAGGCGAGCGTCCGGGGGCTGGCCTTCCGGCCGGACGGTCGCGTCCTCGCCTCGTCCGGCGAGGACGGCGTCCTCCGGCTCTGGGACGTCGACGCACGGCGGGAGGTGGGTCGCCTGGAAGTGTCGTCCCACGCCTCCTGCCTCGCCTGGAGCCCGGACGGCCGCCTCGTCGCCGCCGGGGACACTCAGGGAGGGGCGACCATCTGGGACATCGACGGCGGCCAAGTTCGCACGCGACTGACGAACCTGCATCGGAAGGAGGTGGACGGCCTGGCGTTCAGCCCGGACGGCCGGATCCTGGCGGTGGGGGGGCAGGATAGGATGATCACGCTCATCGACGTGGCGACCGGCCGGCGGCACCTGACGCTGGCCGGGCACGAGGGGGGCGTGAATGCGCTGGCGTTCAGCCCGGACGGGCGCACGCTGGCGTCGGCGAGCCATGACAAGACCGTCCGCCTCTGGTGGGCCGGGCCCGCGGAGACGTCGGCCTTGCCGGGGGCGGCGTTCGGACTATAATTTCGATAAGGATTGAAAGGACGACGGCGACGTCGATTTCGGACCTTGCGAAACGTCCGAACTGGAGGAGGGGATGGCGAAGCCGGTGCGGGTCGGGGCGGTCAGCTACCTGAACGCCAAGCCGCTGTACTACCGGTTCGAGGAGTTCGCGCCCGACGCCCGGCTGGAGATGGAGGTCCCGAGCCGGCTGGCCGAGCGGCTGGCGGCGGGGGACCTGGACGTGGCCTTGATCCCGTCGGTGGAGTACCTGCGGGGGGCGTCGCGGGGGTACGAGATCCTGCCGGGGTTCGCGATCGGGGCCCGGGGGCCGGTGCGCAGCGTCAAGCTGTTCAGCAAGGTCCCGCTCGGCGAGATCGACCGGCTGGCGCTCGACGCCGGCTCGCGGACGAGCCAGGCGCTGGTGCAGGTCTGGCTGGAGGCGCGGCACGGCGTCCGGCCGGGCGTGATCGAGCCGCTGCCGCTGGGGGTCTCCGCCCTGGAGAGCACGGCCGACGCCGTCTTGGTGATCGGCGACCGGGCGATGAAGGTCCCCGACGGGCCGTTCCCCGCGGTCGTCGACCTGGCCGAAGCCTGGCGCGACCTCACCGGCCTGCCGTTCGTCTTCGCCCTCTGGGTCGTCCGCGCGGGGGCCGACCTGGGGGACCTCCCCGACGCCCTGGCGCGCTGCCGGGCCGAGGGCCTGGCGCACGCCGACGACCTGGCCCGGATTCACGGCCCCAGGCTGGGCCTGGATTTCGGGACGTGTTACGATTACCTGACCCGCGTCCTGTCTTATGATTTGGGCGAGCCGGAGCTGGCGGGCCTGAGGCGATTCGCCGCCATGGCCGCGCGCCTGGGGCTCGCGCCCGAAGGAGTGAATCTTGTCTTCCACCGCCCCCGAGACCTTGCGGCGAGCCGCTGAAGGCGGACGCCTGACGTTCGACGAAGGCGTCGCCCTGCTCCGGGGGGCCAAGCTGCTCGACCTGGGCCGCGCGGCGAACGAACTCTGCCTGCGCAAGAACCCCGGGCCGTACCGCACGTTCAACATCGACCGCAACATCAACTACACCAACGTCTGCACGGCCGTCTGCGACTTCTGCGCCTTCTACCGCAAGGTCGACGACTCCGACGCCTACGTCCTCGACCGCGACGTCCTGTTCGACAAGATCCGCGAGACCGTGGAGCTGGGCGGCGACCAGATCTTGCTGCAAGGCGGCCTCCACCCGAAGCTCAAGCTGGAGTGGTACGAGGAGCTGCTGCGGGACATCCGGTCCGAGTTCCCGAGCATCAACGTCCACGGCTTCAGCGCCCCGGAGATCCACCACTTCACCAAGGTGGCCAAGCTCCCGCTCCGGACGATCCTGGAGCGGCTGAAGGAGGCGGGACTGGGGAGCCTCCCCGGCGGCGGGGCCGAGATCCTCGTCGACCGCGTCCGCAAGGCGATCACCCGCGGCAAGGTGAACACCGACGACTGGATCAACGTCCACCGCGTCTGGCACCAGCTCGGCGGGCGGTCGACGGCCACCATGATGTTCGGCCACGTCGAGACGATCGAGGAGCGGATCGAGCACCTGGACCGCGTCCGCAGCCTCCAGGACGAGACCGGCGGCTTCACGGCGCACATCTGCTGGACGTTCCAGCCCGAGAACACCGAGATGGCCGACGTCCCCCCCGCCGGGGCGTTCGAGTACCTCCGCACCCAGGCCATGACCCGGCTGTACCTGGACAACGTGCCGCACATCCAGTCGTCGTGGGTCACGCAGGGGGCGAAGATCGGCCAGATGGGCCTGTTCTTCGGCGCCGACGACATGGGGAGCCTGATGATCGAGGAGAACGTCGTCTCCTCCGCCGGCACCGTCCACCACCTCAGCCTGGACGAGATCAAGCGCTGCATCACCGAGGCCGGGTACGTCCCCCGCCAGCGGAACGTGTTCTACGAGTACATCGACGAGGCCCCCGCGGCGCTCGCCGGGGCCGTCGCGTGATCCTCGTCGAGCACCTCGGCAAGTCGTTCCACGACGCCCGCCGCGGCTGGGTCGAGGCCGTGCGCGACGTCTCGTTCGAATGCCGGCCCGGCGAGATCTTCGGCCTGCTCGGCCCCAACGGGGCGGGGAAGACGACGACCCTGCGGACGCTCAGCACCGTCCTGAAGCCCACCGAGGGCCGGGCGGTCGTCGCGGGGTACGACGTCGTCGAGCACCCCGAGGAGGTCCGCCGCCGGATCGGCTTCATGTCGGCCGGCACGGGCATCTACGACCGGATGACCGCCTGGGAGCTGGTCGAATATTTCGGCCGGCTCTACGGCATCCCCAAGGACGCCCTCCGCGACCGCATGGAGGCCGTCTTCGCCTGGCTCCGCATGGACGACTTCCGCGACGTGCTGGGCTCGAAGATGTCGACCGGCATGAAGCAGAAGGTCTCCATCGCCCGGACCGTCGTCCACGACCCCCCCGTCCTCATCTTCGACGAGCCCACGTCCGGCCTGGACATCCTGGTCCAGCGCACCGTGCTGGACAAGATCCTGGAACTCCGCGACATGGGCAAGACCGTCGTCTTCTCGACCCACTCCATGAGCGAGGTCGAGCGGCTCTGCTCGCGGGTCGCCGTCATCTACAGGGGCCGGCTCCAGGCCCAGGGGCCGATCGACGAGCTGCTGGCGGCCCACGGCCAGCCGAACGTCGAGGAGCTGTTCTTCGCGCTGGTCGAGAAGGCCGACGCCGAATACGAGGCCGCCGGTGCCGGGGCGGGGGCCGCGTCATGAGCTGGTCGAACGTCCTGCTGATCTTCCGGCGCGAGGGGATGGACCAGCTCCGCGACCGCCGGACGCTGTTCATGGTCGTGGTCTTCCCGATCCTGCTGTACCCGATCATCGGGGCGGGCGTGCTCCAGTTCGCCGCCGCGTTGCAGGAGAAGCCGAGGCGGGTGGTGGTGGTCGGGGCCGAGCGGCTGCCGAAGGCGCCCGCGCTCCTGGCGCCCGAGGGAGAGGGCTTCAACCCGTCGCTGTTCGACGAGTCCGCCGAGGCCGCCCGGCTGACCGTGGAGCGCCGGGCCGACGCGGGGGAGTGGGCGAATCCCGCGTTCCGCGAGGAGGCCGTCCGCGACGGCGACGCCTCGGCCGTGATGGTGATCCCGGCCGACCTGCCGGAGCAGTTCGCGGCCAGGGCGGACGTGGCCATCCCGATCCACTACCGCAGCGTGGACGAGACCAGCAAGATCACCTACCTGCGGCTCCGCGAGGCCCTCGACCGCTGGAAGGCCGGCATCGTCGAGGAGCGCCGGAAGGGGGACAAGCTCCCCGAGGGGTACGCCCGGCCCATCGAGGTGCGGGGGCTGGACGCGGCCACCACGCAGGAGATCGGCGGCAGCGTCTGGGGGCGGATCTTCCCGTTCCTGCTGGTGCTGATGTCGCTGACCGGGGCGTTCTACCCGGCCGTCGACCTGTGCGCCGGGGAGAAGGAGCGGGGGACGATGGAGACCCTGCTCATCAGCCCCGCCGGCCGGGCCGAGATCGTCGTCGGCAAGTTCCTGGCCGTGCTCGCCGCCAGCGTGACGACGGCCGTCCTGAACCTCGTGAGCATGGGCGTGACCGGCCTGCAACTGGCCCGTCGCGCCACGGCGATGGGGGGGGGCGACCCGGCCCGCGAGGCCGCCGCGGCGCTCGCGCCGCCGACGCTGCAATCGGCCCTCTGGATGGTCGTCCTGCTGATCCCGCTGGCCGCCTTCTTCAGCGCGATCTGCCTGGCCGTCGCCGCCATGGCCCGAAGTATGAAGGAGGGGCAGTATTACATGACGCCCCTCTACCTGGTCTGCCTGCCGCTGATCTTCCTGACGATGGCGCCGGGGATCGAGCTGAACGCGTTCTACAGCCTGGTGCCGGTGACGGGCGTCGCGCTCTTGCTCCGGGCCCTGATCGTGGGCGTCTACCTGACGGCCTTCCGGTTTTTCGTCCCGGTGCTGCTGCCGACGGTCGTCTACGCCTGGCTCGCCCTGCGGTGGGCCGTGGACCAGTTCAGCGACGAGAACGTGCTGTTCCGCGAATCCGAGCGGTTCAGCCTGGTCCCCTGGATCCGCGGCGTGATCCGCGACCGGGGGCCGCGGCCGACCTCGGCGCAGGCGGTGCTCGGCTTCGCGCTCATCATCACGGCGTCGTGGCTGTTCGCCCAGGTGTTGCTGACGACGGGCCTGGGGGGGATCGGCGTGGTGGCGGCGGGGCAGGGGGTGATCCTGCTGGTCCCGCTGGTCATGGCCTTCCTGCTGACGACCGACCCCGCGGGGACGCTGAGGCTGCGCGGGGCGGCGGGCCGGTATTTCGCGATCGGGGCCGCGGCGGCGGTCGCGGTGAAGCCGCTGTCGGCGGAGTTCGAGCGGCTGGTGCAGTGGGCCTACCCGATCTCGGACGCGACGAGGTCCGTGTTCGAGTCGCTGTTGAAGGGGGACACGCCGCTGCCGCTGGCGATCCTGGTCTTCGCGCTGGTCCCGGCGGTCTGCGAGGAGGTCGCGTTCCGCGGGTTCATCCTGTCGGGGTTGCAGTCGGGGCGGCGGACGCGGTCGGCTATCGTGCTGTCGGCCTTGCTGTTCGGGCTGCTGCACGTCTTCCTGAGCCTGTTCCAGCAGTTCTTCAACGCGGCGATCCTGGGGGTCCTGATCGGGCTGCTGGCGGTGCGGAGCCGGAGCCTGTGGCCGGGGGTCGTCTTCCACGCGGTGAACAACGGCCTGGCGGTGGCGACCGGGGCGTGGATCGGGCTGTTGCAGAGGGCCGGGATCGCCGGGTGGGTCTACCGCGACGCGGAAGACGGGCTCTATCATGTCCCGTGGGTCGTCGCGGGGGCGGTCGTCGTCGCGGCGCTGGTCCTCCATCTCTGGAAGTTCGACCGCCGGGACGTCGGGGAGGCCGGATGAGGCGAGGGGCGATCAGCCTCCGGGCGCGCTACGTCTTCCCCGTGGAGGGGCCGCCGATCGCGGACGGCGTCGTCGCCGTCGACGGCGGCCGGATCGCCTGGGTCGGCCCCGCGAGCGAGCGTCGCGCGGACCTCAACCTGGGGAACGTCGCGATCATCCCCGGCCTGGTCAACGCCCACACGCACCTGGAACTCTCCCGCATGCCGGGCGACGAGGGGCCGCCCCCCGGCGGCTCCGAGGACGAGGTCGAGTGGATCCGCAAGGTCACGCTCCGGCGGATCTCCGGCGCGTGGGGGCCGTCCTACGCCGACAACGCGAAACGCAACCTGAAGGCGACGATCGAGGCCGGGACGACGCTGGTGGCCGACATCACCACCGCCGGCCTGAGCTGGGGTGCGATCGCCGAGTCCCCCGTGCGCGCCGTGGTCTTCGCCGAGGTGATCGGCCTGAAGCGGCACCGCGGCCTCCAGACCAGCGGCGAGGCGTGGAAGTGGCTGGGGTCGATCGACGCCGAGGCCCAGGTCGCGGCCAACGCCCGGCCGGGGCTGTCGCCGCACTCCCCGTACAGCACGGCGGGCTGGCTCTACCACAACGCGGCCGGCAGCCGGCTGCCGCTGACGACCCACCTGGCCGAGATGCCCGAGGAGCTTCGCCTCCTGGAGCATCGCGACGGCCCCCTGCGCGGCTTCCTGGAGGAGATCGGCGCGTGGGACGACGAGTGGGAGCCCGTCGGCCCCCGGCCGGCCGACTACATCCGCAAGGGGGAGCTGCGCGACGCCGACTGGCTGGTGGCCCACGGCACCTACATCGAGCCGTCCGAGTTCTGGCAGCTCCGGCCCGAGGCGTCGGCCAAGGGGCAGCGGGTGGCGGTCGCCTACTGCCCCCGGACCAACGCCCGGTTCGGCCACCACGCCCACCCCTACCGGGCGCTCCTGGAGAAGGGGGCGATCGTCTGCCTGGGGACGGACAGCCTGGCGTCCAGCCCGTCGCTTGGGATCCTGGACGAGATGCGGTTCCTCCACGCCTGCGACGGCTCGCTCTCGGGCGAGCTTCTGCTTACGATGGGGACCCTCTTCGGCGCCTGGGCCCTCCGCGCCGAGGCCGCGACGGGGACGCTCCGCGCGGGCAAGTCCGCCGACATGGCCGTCGTCCGCCTCCCCGCCCGCGACGAGGCCGACCCTTACATGCTCCTGCTGGAATCCGACCTCCCCGTCGTCGCCACCGTGTTCGAAGGCGAGTTCGTCGCCGGCTCGTGGCAGGGGATCTGAGGTCGACCGCGACGAGGGGAGAGGCCCGGGAACCATGAGCGCCGTCGCCGAGATGCTGGCCGCCCGGACGGGGAAGCCGTCGCGGGTCGTGGTGGGGATGATCTCCGGGACGAGCGCCGACTCGATCGACGCGGCGGTCTGCCGGATCGAGGGTTATGGCCTGCCGGCGGCCGGCCGTCCCGGGGCGCGGGTGGAGCTGTTGCACTACGCCGAGGCCCCCTATCCGGCCGAGACGCGGGCCCGCATCCTGGACCTGAAACGCTGGGGCGTCCGCGACGTGGCCGAGATGGGGGTCCTGGTCGCCGAGGCGTTCGCCGCCGCCTTCGACGTGGCCGTCGCCGGGGCCGGGCTGACGCCGGGGGACGTCGACCTGATCGGGTCGCACGGCCAGACGGTCTACCATCACAGCTCCGTCCCGGGCGCGATCGGCGCGACGCTCCAGGTCGGGGACGGCGACGTGCTGGCCGAGCGCACGGGGGCCCTGGTGATCGCCGACTTCCGGATGCGCGACGTCGCCGCCGGCGGCGAGGGGGCCCCGATCTCGCCGTTCGCCGACATCATCCTGTACGCGCCCCGCGAGGCCGAGGCCGCGCCCGGGCGCCGGGCCGTGCTCAACCTGGGGGGCATCGCCAACGTCACGGTGCTCGACCCGGATCCGTCGCGGGTGTTCGGCTTCGACACCGGCCCGGCGAACACGCTGCTCGACCGCCTGGCCCGGCGGATCTCCGGCGGGGCGCTCGCCTGCGACCGCGACGGGGCGCTCGCGCGGGCGGGGACGGTCGACGGGGCCCTGGTCGATCGCCTGCTGGCCGAGGACGCCTACCTCGCGCGCCGGCCGCCGAAGTCGACGGGCTTCGAGATGTACGGCGACGACTTCGTCGAGCGGGCCGGGGTGCTCCTGGGCCGGTTCGACGCCGACCTGATGGCCACTCTGACCGAGTACACGGCGAGGACCGTGGCCGACGCCTTCGCGCGGTTCGTGCCGCCGGTCGTCGAGGTGATCGGGGCGGGCGGCGGGGTGAAGAACCCGGCGCTGTTCGGCCGGCTCGCCGAGCTGCTCGCCCCGGCCCGCCTGCTGCTGGGGGACGACCGCGGCGTCCCCGGCGATGCGCGCGAGGCGATGGCGTTCGCGGTCCTGGCGCACGAGGCCCTGTTCGGCCTGCCGACGTCGCTCCCCTCCGTCACGGGGGCCCGCCGCCCGGCCGTGCTGGGGAAGTTCTGCCTGCCGGGGGGGTGAGCGGGCCGGCCCCGTCGTTCCGGGTGGCCGGGCGAAGGGCCAGTTGATAACCTCTTGAGGGCGGCCGGGGCCCGACGGGGGGCGTCCGGGCGCGGGCGGGGCGGGAGGCGGACTCTTGGACGGCGCGACGAGGCCGCAGCGGTTGAGGGTCGGGGTCGTCGGCCTGGGTCGGCTCTGGGAGGGCCGGCACAAGCCGTCGCTGGCGCGGCTCCAGGACCGCTTCCGCGTCGCGGCGGTGTACGATCAGGTCGCCCGCCGCGCCGAGATCGAGGCGGCGCAGCTCGGCTGCGCGGCGTGCGAGGGGCTCGCCGCCCTGGTCGCCCGGCCGGACGTGGACGTCGTCTACCTGCTGGCCCCCCAGTGGTTCGGCCTGCACGCGGCCTTCCTCGCCTGCGAGGCCGGCAAGCCCATCTACTGCGCCCTGCCGCTCTCCGGCGACGTGGCGGAGCTGGAACGCCTGGCGGCGCGGGTCGACGAGGCCGGCGTCCCGTTCACGCCCGAGTTCGCCCGCCGCTGCTACCCGGCGACGCTCCGGCTTCGCGAACTGCTGGCGACGACCCTGGGCCCGCCCCGGTTGATCGTCGGCCAGAGCCGCGTCGTCAGCTTCGACCGCTACGCCCAGCCGGGCCCGACCACGCAGGTCGTCCCGGTGCCGCTCGCCATCGACCCGGGGAGCTACCTGCTCGACTGGTGCTCGTTCCTCTTCGGGTCGACCCCGACGGCCGTCTCCGCGGCCGGGGCGCGGGTGCTGCCGCACCGGGCCCCCGCGGCCGACGATCGGGATTTCGACTCCTTCACCGCCCACTTCCCCGGCGGCGGGACGGCCCAGGTCTCGTACAGCCTCTACCACCGGGCCGAGTGGGGCGAGGCCGGCCGCTTCCTCCCCCCCTCGGGCTTCCAGGTCTTCGCCGAGCGCGGGGCGGCGTGGGTGGAGATGCCCGACCGCATCCAGTGGTGGGACGCCGAGGGCCCGCACGAGGAACGCCTCCCGGTCGAGCCGACCGTCGGCGACCTGCTCAACGACCAGTTCCACCGGCTCGTCCACGGGGCCCCTTCGTCGGCCCCCACGATCCGCGACGCCCTGGACGTCGCCCGGATCGTCGCCGACCTGGAGCGCGGCCGGGCCGGGGAGGGCTGACCCGTGCGCCGTCACGCCCCACTCGCCGCGACGATGGCGGCGGCGGCCGTCGGCTGGCTCCTCGTCTGGCGCGCGGCCGTCGCCTCGTCGGCGACCTACGACGAGACGACCTACCTGGACGCCGCCGCCCGCTGGTGGCGCGCCGGCGACGCCGTCGGCGTCACCCGGATGGGCTCGCCCAACCTGCCCTGGAAGGTGCAGCTCGCGCCGACGTTCCTGGCCCTGGACCTCGCCGGCCGGGGCGGGCTGATCGACGACCAGCCGCGACGCCAGGCCGAATTGCTGCCGATCGCCCGGCTGGGGGCGTCGTGGATCTGGCTCGCGGGGCTCGCGCTGACGGCCTGGTGGGCGCGAAGGCTGAACGACGCGAGGGCGATGGCCTTCGCGGCGTGGCTCTACGCCCTGAGCCCGAACCTGATCGCCCACGGCTCGCTCGTGACGATGGAGGCGCCGGTGACCGTCGCGACCGCCGCGGCGTTCCTGGCCTTCGGGTCGTTCCTGGCCTCGGGGCGCCGGCGCTGGTTCTGGGCGTCCGCGGCGCTCTGCGGGCTGGCGTTCGCGTGCAAGTTCACGGCGATCGTCTACCCGCCGATCCTGGGCCTGATCTGGTGGCTGCACGACCGGCCCCGGCGCACGGCCCGCAAGGCGATCGCCATGGCCGGGTTCGTCGCGGCGATGCTCGCGGCCGACTTCGCGCTGACCGGCTTCGCCACGCTCCCCCTGAGCCCGGCGACCGGCGAGCACCCGAGCGCCGTCGGCCGATTCGGGGCGCTGGTCGCGCGGGCGTACGAGACGCCGATCCCCCAGGACTGGGTGGGCTTCGCGACGCAGATGCGGCACCAGGCGTCGGGCGGGCCGAGCTACCTGCTGGGCGAGCGCCGGATGTGGGGGTGGCGATACTACTACCTCGTCGCGATGGCGGTGAAGGTGCCGCTCGCGCTCTGGCTGATGGCGGGGGCCCGCCTGGGGCGCGACGGCCCCCGCGCCTGCCTGACGCGCGAGCCCGACCGGATGCTGTTGCAAGCGATGGTGCTGTTCTTCGCCGTCGCCTCCGCGGGGTCGTCGCGGAACTACGGCGTGCGCTACCTGCTGCCGATGGCGCCGCCGGCGATCGTGTGGATCTCGCGGGCGGCGAGGGGAGGGGAGGGCGGAGCGACCCGAGGCCGTGCGGTCCGCGGGGTCGTGCTGGCCCTGGGCCTGCTCGGCCAGGCGGTCGCGGTGGCGAGCGTCTATCCCGACGAGCTGACGTACTTCAACGCCCTGGCCGGCGGCCGGCGGGGGGGCCGGTCCGTGCTGTCGGATTCGAACCTCGACTGGGGCCAGGGCCTGCGCTCACTGCGGCGGCTCCAGGACGCCCGCCCGGAGTTCCGCGACCTGACCTTCTATTATTTCGGCGACGTCGACCCGTCCGCCTACGGCGTCGCGGGGGCCCATCACGTCGTCGACGCCGTCGGGGCCTGGCCGGCCCCGCCGCCGGTGGGCTCGGTCGCGACGCGATACGTCGCCGTCTCGGCCTCGCTCCAGCACGGCCCCTGGGGGCCGGACGGATTCTTCGCCGCGCTCGACGGCGTCGAGCCGGTCGCGACGACGGACGACGGGACGATCGCGGTGTATCGCAACCCCGCTCCGGTTCGGCTGATGCCTGTCGCGCCCTGATGTTAGAATGGGACGTCGGCACGATCGGACGCGAACAGGGAGACGGAAGGGCGGACATGGCGATCAAGGGGATCCTGGAGCGGTTCAAGAAGGGGCTGGCGCGCACGGCGCAGCTGTTCAACGTCCGGTCGTGGTTCGGGCGGAAGGTCGACCAGGCGTTCCTGGACGAGCTGGAGGGGCGGCTCATCCAGGCGGACGTCGGCGTGGCGGCGACGGGGCGGATCATCGACTCCGTGCGCGAGGCGTTCGCCGAGAAGACGGCCGACGAGAACCTCGTGGCGTTCGTGAAGGCCCAGCTCAAGGAGCTGCTGAGCGAGCCCGGCGCCGAGTCGCTGGCGGTCGCCGCCAAGAAGCCGAGCGTCTACCTGATCGCCGGCGTGAACGGCTCGGGGAAGACGACGTCGATCGCCAAGCTGGCGCAGCGGCTCCGCGACGAGGGGAAGTCGGTCTGCCTGGCCGCGTGCGACACCTTCCGCGCCGCGGCGGCCGACCAGCTCTCGATCTGGGCCGGCCGCGCCGGCTGCGAGATCGTCTGCGGCGCGCCGGGGGCCGACCCGGCGAGCGTGGCGCACGACGCCTGCCAGCGCGCCCTGGCGCGGGGCTCGGACGTGCTGATCGTCGACACCGCCGGCCGGCTCCACACCCAGACCCACCTGATGCGCGAGCTGGAGAAGATCGTCGGGGTCGTCCGCCGCCAGATCCCCGGGGCCCCGCACGAGGTCCTGCTGGTCCTGGACGGGACCAACGGCCAGAACGCGATCCGCCAGGCCGAGGTCTTCACCAAGAGCATCGGCACGACGGGCGTCATCCTGACGAAGCTCGACGGCACGGCCAAGGGGGGCGTGGCGGTCGCCGTCCGGCAGACGATGAAGCTGCCGATCAAGTTCGTCGGCGTGGGCGAGGCCATCGAGGACTTCCAGCCGTTCGACGCCGACGCCTTCGTGGAGTCGCTGTTCGCCTGAGCCGCGCCGGGGTTTGCCTTGGGAATTCGGCGGATCGCGTCGGAGGTTGAGGGGGCATCCTGACGGCCTTCCCCCCTGGCGGGGGAAGGTGGCCCGAAGGGCCGGATGAGGGGGACGACGTGCGCGGAGGCCGCCGGATTTCGCGCCGGCCCGGACGGGCGGGCCTTCGAATCTCGACGGCGCTTTTGCTTCGCGTCCCCCTCATCTGACCGCTTCGCGGTCTGTCTTCCCCCGCAAGGGGGGAAGACGTCGGACATCGACCGCCGAATTCCCAAGGCACGCCCGCCGTGCCGCCGAGTCGGCCTCGATTGACAGGGCGGGCGGAATGTGGATAACACGGTCGCCCCGCGACGCGCCCGGCGTCGTCCGCCCAGGGAAGGGCCCGGACGCCGCGGCGACCTCTCGCGTCGGGGGCGGATCCGTGGAGGATGGATGGCGACCTTCCGCATCGACGCGACGCCGGCCCGGCTCCGCTCCTGGGTCGACCGGGCCCGCAAGGCGACCGCCGGCCGCCCGGCGGCCGCGAGGCTCGGCCTGCTGGCGCTGGTGGCGGGCGGCCTCGCCGTGGCCGGCTGCCTGGCCGCCTGGTCGATCGCCCCGGCCGATCGCGTCCCGCTGGCGGCGGGTCGGTCGTTCCGCAAGGTCGACCTCGACAAGATCGAGCGGGCCCTCCAGAAAGGGGGGGTCGACTACGCGATCGACGGCCGCCGCGTGGTCGTGCCGAGCCGATCGGCCGAGGCCGCCGCGACGATCGTCGCCGGGCTCGACCTCGGCCCGCGCACGCCCGACGAGCTGCGCGAAGGCTCGGCCCCCTCGTCGTGGCTCTTCGAGTCGTCCCGCGAGCGGGACGAGCGGCTCCAGCGCGACCGGGCGAAGGTCTACGAGTCGATCATCGACGGCCTGCCGAACGTCGAGAGTTCCTTCGTCTCCCTCCCCGTCCGCGAGCGCGTCCGCGCGTCGTCGAGGACGGCCCCGAAGGCGACGTGCCTGGTGCAGGTGCAGACCGAGGAGGGGGCGGAACTCTCGCCGGGGACGGTCGAGTCGATCATCTCGATCCTGGCCACCGCCGCGCCCGGCCTGACCCGGGAGTCGTTCTGGATCGGCGACGGCGAGGGGCGGATCTATCGCGATCCCAGCAAGCCCGACCTCGCGGCGCAGTCGACCAACCGGGCCCGCGAGGAGGAGCTGACGCGCCGGATCCTCGACAAGCTCGCCCCGTGGATCAAGGACGTGCTGGTGCTGGTCCAGCTCGAAGACGTCGCCGCCGAGTCGCCGGCGCCCTCGCCGCGACCCGAGGCCCCGACGCCGGGGGTCGCGGTCGGGCTCAATCGCGCGATGGAGGTCGACGCCGACGAGCCGGCCCCGGAAGCCGACGCCCCGGCGGTCGCGGCGGCCGAGCCGGCGCGGAAGCGGGGCGGGGCCTGGGTGTTCGTGCCGCGGAGCTACTACTACAACGCCAGCCGGCTCCCGGGCGGCGGCCAGCCGTCGCACGAGGACTACATCGCCCTGAAGAACAAGACCGAGCAGGTCATCCAGACGACCGTCCGGCTCGCGTCGTCCGAGGCCGACGTCGACTGGGCCCCGACGATCGTCGACGTCCTGCCCGACGAGGTGCCCGCCGAGGGCCCGTCCCCCGGCGCGACGGCGGCCTCGCGGCGGTCGGCCCGCGAGTGGGCGGTGGCGGGGTCGGCGGGGGCGGCGGCGGCGGCCCTGGTGGCCCTCGGGACGTGGATCTTCGGCCGCCAGCCGGCCCGCAAGGCCGCGCCCAGCCGGGGCGGCCTGCGCTACCACCGCGGCTCGCCCGGGGCGCCCGCCCCGACGGAGCGCGTCCTCGAATTCGTCCGGCGCAATCCGGAGACGGCCTTCAGCGTCCTGAACCGCTGGACGGCCCAGGGAGGGGGGAGGTCATGAACGCCGCATCGTCCCCGTCCGCGTCCCCCAGGCCGACGGCCTGGCGCGAGGACCCCACCGAGGCCCCACGCGACCCCGCCGCCGGGGTCGGCCCCGCGCCGGCCGAGGCGCCGTCGATCTCCGCGATCCCGCCGCTGCGCAAGGCGGCGATCGTGCTCGTCAGCCTGGAGCAGTCGATCTCGTCGCAATTGCTGGCTCATCTCGACCCGGAGGCGGTGGAGGCCGTCACCTGGGAGATCGCCCGGATGGACCGCGTCGACCCGGCGGAGCAGGCCGTGGTCCTGGAGGAGTTTCTCAGCCTGGGCCTGCGCCGGCTCTGCTTCGTCTTCGACGACGTCCTCCGCATGGACGACGCCGAGGTTCGCGCCGCGTTCCGCCCGGAGGATGCCGAGGCCTGGGCGCTCGCCCTGGCCGGGTCGGCCCCGCCGCTGCGGGCGAAGGTGCTGGGTGCCCTGAACGCCTCGGCCGCCCTGGTGCTCCAGCGCCACCTGGAGGGCCTGGGCCCCTTCCGCCTCTCCGACACCGAGGTCGCGCAGGTGGAGGTCGCCGAGCGGATCCGCATGCTCTCCGACCAGGGCGCCCTCGACCTGCCCGACCCCAGCGGCCGGGAAGAGGTGCTCGTCTGATCGCGACGGGATCCCGCCCATTCACGCACCCCCGACCGGCTCCGCGACGACCGAAGGAACCTCGCATGGCCCCAGCCAGGCTCATCTTGACGACGCTCGCCTTGACCCTCGGGGTCGCCGCGGCCTCCCCGGCGCAGGACGCCGGGGCCGACGACCGGGCGAAGGCCCCGCGGACGATCGCCGGCGAGCGATCGAAGAAGACCGCGCAGGCGCCGGTCTCGCAGGCGTGGTGGCTGGGGACGACCGTGATGATCCTGGCCCTGGGTGGCGCCGGCGCCGTCTGCGCGGCCGCCCGGAAGCAGTGCTCGGCCGGGGCGGCGGTCAAGCTCCAGGTCGTCGGCCGGGTCCACCTCCCGCCGCGTCATTCCGTCTTCGCCGTCAAGGCCGGCGGCCGGACGCTCCTCATCGGCACCGGCCCGCAAGGGGGCCCGACTCTCCTCGGCGAGCTGGACGACGAGCCCGCGGAGGCACCCGCCCCGGCCGCCGTCGCTCCCGCGCCCGCCCCCCATCGCCCGGTCCACGCCCAGAGCCGCTTCGACGTGCGGATCGGAGACGAGTCATGAGGCGGAGCCTTCGCGCCGGGGCCTTCGCGCTGCTTTTCCTGACGAGCCTCGCCGCCGTCTCGGCCCAGACCGCGCCGGGCCCGGCGCCGCGGCGGCCCGATCCGGTCTCGCGGATCAACAAGCCGGCCGAGGTCCACGACCCGCCGGCGCTGAGCCCGGCCGACGCCGTGCGGTCGGTCCAGACGGTGGTGCTGTTCGGCGCGGCCTCGCTCCTGCCGGTGGCCCTGCTGATGATCACGCCGTTCGTGCGGATCAACATCGTGCTCATCCTGCTGCGGCAGGCGCTGGGGAGCCCGCAGGTGCCGGGGAACCAGGTGCTCATGGCCCTGGCGCTGCTGCTCAGCGCGATCGTCATGCGGCCCGTGGCCGAGAAGGTCTATGCAGACGCCGTCGAGCCGTACATGGCCGGCAAGGCCGGCGCGGTCGCGGCCTGGAACGCCGGGTCCGCGCCGGTGAAGGCGTTCATGGTCGACCAGATCGACCGGAACAACCACCACGATTACCTGACCACGCTGCACGAGCGGGCGCATCCCGACTCGCCGGCCGCGTCGGCCGATCCGGCGCGGGCGGCGGACTTCGAGCTGGGCGTGGTGGCGCCGGCGTACATCCTCAGCGAGCTGACGACGGCCCTGAAGATCGGCTTCATGCTGTATCTGCCGTTCCTGGTCATCGACTTGGTGGTCTCGGCCGTACTGGCGGCGATGGGCCTGTTCATGATGCCGCCGACGCTGGTGTCGACGCCCGCCAAGCTCATCGTCTTCGTCCTGGCGGACGGCTGGCTGCTGGTGGCCGACATGCTGCTCGCCGGGCTCTCGGGCTGAACCATCGGATCGGAGGTTGGGCATGGACGTGGATCAGGCGATCGACTGGACCCGCGAGGCGCTGCGGCTGACGCTGCTGCTGGGCGGCCCGCTGCTGGCCGCGGCGCTGATGGCGGGGCTGGTCGTGAACATCTTCCAGACGATGACCCAGCTCAACGAGCCGGTCGTCGGCATGGTGCCCCGGCTGGTGGCCGTCGCGGTGGCGACGCTGGTCCTCCTGCCGTGGCTGGCGTCGCGCTGGATCGACTTCACGGTCGACCTGATCGGGTCGATCCCGGACATGCTCTAGCCACGACGAGGCCCCGGCCCCGATGGGCGACTCCCCGATCGACGTGATGTGGCTGGCGGCGAACGCGCCGGCGTTCGCGCTGGTGGCGGCGCGGGCGGCGGGCGTCTGCTTCACGGCCCCGGTGCTGGCCGCGCCCGGGCTGGATTGGCGGTTCCGCACCGTCATGGCCCTGGCGCTGGGCGCGTGGACCGCCCCGCTGGCCGCGGGCGCGATCGGCGCGCCGACGTCGCGGTTCGGGCTCGGCTGGCTGGTCGCGAACGAGGCGGTCGTCGGCGGCCTGATGGGGCTGTCGGCGTCGCTGGTCGTGGCGGCGGCGCGGCAGGCGGGCGAGCTGGTGGCGTCGCAGGCCGGCCTGGCGACGTCCTCGCTGTTCGACCCGGAGACGGGCGAGGAGTCGACGGCGCTGGGCCACCTCTACGGCCTGGTCGCGCTGGCCGCGTTCCTCGCCCTGGACGGCCCCCTGGCGATCGTCGACGGCCTGCTGCGCAGCTTCGAGGCGTTCCCCGCGGGCCGGCTGGCCCTGGAGCGGGATTCGGCGGAAGCCCTCTTCGCCCAGACGGCCGACGCGCTGAAACTGGCCCTCCGCGCCGCGGCCCCGCCCGCCGTGGCCCTGGCGACGGCCGGCGTGGCGCTGGGATGGCTGGGGAGGCTCGCGCCCAGCGTCCCGCTGATGACGCTCTCGCTGCCGATCCGCGCGGCGCTCGGCGTGGTGCTCGTGATGGCGAGCCTCGCCGGACTCGCCGCGTGCCTGGACGGCGCGTGGGCCGCCTGGGCGGCCGGGGGATACTGATAGAGGTCATTCCGGAGGAGCGCAGGCGGCCCCGACGCCTTCCCCCCTGGCGGGGGAAGGCAGACCCCGAAGGGGTCGGATGAGGGGGACGCGAAGCACGAGCGCCGTCGGGATTCGAAGGCCCGTCCGACCGGCTCGGGATCTCGACGGCCGTCCGGCGCGTCCTCCCCCTCATCCGGCCCTTCGGGCCACCTTCCCCCGCGAGGGGGGAAGGCCGTTGGTTACGGAAGCAGTCTCTGATAGGGGGGGCGGGTCCGATGTCCGAGGATCGCACGCAGGCCGCTTCGCCCCGACGCCGGCAGCTCGCCCGCGAGCAGGGGAAGGTCGCGCACAGCCCGGAGCTGACCGCCGCCGTCGGCTGGCTCGTGGCCGTGGTGATACTGGCCGGGGGCGAGGCATCGCTGCTCGGGTCGCTCGCGGACGTCGTGCGCGCGCCGCTCGTCGGGCCGGCGGCGAGCCTCGAAGACGCCCGCGACCTGGGCCGGCTGGTCCTCGGCGCGGCGACGGCCGTGGCGATCCCGGTCGGCCTGCTGCTCTTGGGGTTCGCCCTGGGGGCGACCGCGGCCCATCTGATCCAGACGCGCGGGATGTTCGCGCCCTCGCTCCTCGCGCCCGACGTCATGCGGCTCTGGCGGGTGGGGCAGGGGGGGGGACTGGGCGCGAAGCTGGAGCGTTGCGCCTGGTCGATCGTCAAGGCGGCGGTCCTGGCGACCGTGGCCGTCTGGGGGCTGCGCTCGCGCTGGGGGGACCTGCAAGGGCTGGCGTTCCAGGACTTCCCGGCCGCCGCGCACGGGGCGTTCGCGATCCTGCTGGCCCCGGCCTGGGCCCTGGCGGCGGCGATGGTCGTCGTGGGCCTGGCCGACTACGGCCTGCGCCTCGCGCGGTTCGAGGCCATGCTCCGGATGTCGACGGAGGAGCAGCGCGAGGACCAGAAGACCCTGGACGGCGACCCCAAGGTCCGGTCCTCGCGGCGTCGCCTGGCGCACGCGATGCGCGACGGGACGCCCGAGTTGCTGGAGGGGGCGACGCTCGCGCTGTTCGGCGACGCCGGCCTGGTGGTGGTCCTCTCCGGCGGGCCGCCGCCGCGCAAGGTGTTCGTGCGGGCGTCGGCCCGGGGGAGGTCGGGGGCGACGATCCGCCGCGCGATCCATCGGGCGAAGCTGCCGACCTTGGAGGCCGCCCAGCTCGCCCTGCGGATCGCCTCCGCCCCCGCGCCTTCCCCCCGCGCGGCGATCGCCGATCCCCTGCTGATCGCCCAGCTTCGCGGGGCATGGCCGAAGGGCTGATCGGGGCCGTTCGCGGGGCCTTTCGCCCTGGACAGGCCGGGGCTCCGGGGGTAAGGTCCCTGCACACATCACGCGGGCCGATTCCGGCCGGGGGAGAATTCGAGCGGGAGTCTTTTCGGGTCGCGGGGAGGGTCCGCGCGTCGCGTCGTTCGGCCTTCGTGTGGAGAGGATTGGATGGCTTCCTCGACGTCCGGTGGGCCCGCATGGCGGGGCCTCTCAAGCCTGGTCCTCCCGATCACGATCGTGGGCGCGGTCCTGGTCTTCGTCGTCCCGGTCTCGCCGGAGGTGCTGGACCTGCTGCTGGCGGCGAACCTGACGCTGGCGGTCCTGGTCCTGCTGACCACCCTGGGGATCCGCTCGCCGCAGGAGTTCAGCTCCTTCCCGACGATCCTGCTGACGACCACGCTGACGCGGCTGGTCCTCAACGTGGCCACCACGCGGCGGGTCCTCACCCACGGCGGCGACATGGGCGTCGACGCGGCCGGGACGGTCGTCCGGGCGTTCGGCGAGTTCGTCGCGGGCGACAAGGTGCTCGTCGGCGTGATCCTGTTCGCGATCCTGGTGGTCATCCAGTTCGTGGTCATCACGAAGGGGGCCACGCGCATCAGCGAGGTCGCCGCGCGGTTCATGCTCGACGGCCTGCCCGGCCGCCAGATGGCCATCGACGCCGACCTGCACGCCGGGGTCATCGACCAGCACCAGGCGCACGCCCGCCGCGAGGAGGTCTACCGCCAGGCCGACTTCTTCGGGGCGATGGACGGTGCCGGCAAGTTCGTCCGCGGCGACGCCGTGGCCGGCGTGGTGATCCTGATGGTGAACATCGCCGGGGGCCTGTTCATCGGCGTCGTCCAGAACGGCATGCCCGTCGAGGAGGCCGTCGAGGTCTTCACCAAGCTGACCATCGGCGACGGCCTGGTCAGCCAGGTGCCGGCGTTCCTGATCTCGCTGGCCGCGGGCCTGATCGTCACCCGGTCGTCCACGGCGACGGACATCGGCCGCGACGTCGTCGGCCAGCTCACCCGGAACCCGACCGTCCTGGGCGTCGCGTCGGCCTTCCTGGGCCTGCTGGCCTTCACGCCCCTGCCCAAGCTGCCGCTGCTCGCCCTCTCCGCGACGCTGGGCTACCGCGCCTATCGCCTGCGGGGGACGCTGCCGGACGTCGAGGAGGAGCCCGAGGCCCGCCCCGCGCCGCGACGCGCCCCGACCCGCGCCGAGGAGCCTCGCGCCGAGGCCGAGGCCCCGCGGGCGGCGTCGACCGCCCCGCGAGCGACCGAGCCGGCCCGCCCGGCGGGCGACCCGGCGTCGGACGACATGGAGAACCTGCTGCACGTCGACCTGCTGGAGCTGGAGATCGGCTACCGGCTCATCAGCCTGGCCGACTCCACCCGCGGCGGCAACCTGTTGGAGCGGCTGCGGACCGTCCGCCAGAACGTGGCCCGCGACCTGGGCCTGATCGTCCCGCAGGTGCGCATCCACGACGAGATCGGCCTGACCGCGCACGAGTACCGCGTGAAGATCCGCGGCACCGTGGTCGGCTCCGGCAGCGCGTACGCCGGGCGGCTGCTGGCCATCCCGCCCGCCGGCGCGGGCGACCGCCCCGAGGGCCGCGAGGCCGTCGACCCGGCCACCGGCCAGGACGCCGTCTGGATCCACGCCGAGGGCCGCGAGGTCGCCGAGCTGGCCGGCTGCAAGATCCTGGAGGCGTCGGCCGTCGTCGCCGCCCACTTCGGCGCGATCGTCCGCAACCACGCCGACGAGCTGTTGACCCGCGACCAGATCGAGCGCCTCCTCGACCGCGTCCGCACCTCGGCCCCCACCCTGGCCAACGAGGTCGTCCCCGGGCTGCTCCGGCCGGGCGAGCTGCAGAGGCTGTTGCAGAACCTCCTGCGCGAGCAGGTGAGCGTCCGCGACCTGGAGACGATCCTGGAGACGATGGCCGTCCACGCCGGCCGGACCAAGGACGTCGCCGCGCTCACCGAGCTGGCCCGGCAGAGCCTGGCCCGGCAGATCACCGAGAGCCACCGCTCGGACGACGGCCGCCTGCGGGTGGTCACGCTGTCGCAGGAGCTGAACTCGCGGCTGGCGGCCGTCGCGGCCGAGTCGGACGCGCACCCGTCGGAGGCCCTGGGCGACGAGACCGTCCGCAGCATCCTCCGGGCCGTGGCCCAGGGGGTCGCCGCGCTGGTCGACGCCGGCCTGCCGCCGATCGTCCTGACCACCGCCTCCTCCCGCGCCGTGCTCAAGGACCTGACCCGCGCCGACCTGCCGCGCCTGGTCGTCCTCAGCCAGCGCGAGATCCCCCGCGACACGCCCGTCGAGGTGCTGGGGACGATCGTCGAGGACGCCGAGGAGGCCGACGACGAGTCCGCGCCGGCCGTCGACCCGGTGACGTTCGCCACCACCGAGGCGTTCGCATGAGCGCCGCGACGCCCGCGGGACGGGCGACCGAGGCCGGCGACTCGCGGACCTACCGCGGCCGGACGATGCGCGAGGCGCTGGCCCGCGTGCGGCGGGACCTCGGCGGCGACGCCGTCATCCTGGCGGCCCGCGAGGTCCGGCGGCGGCGGCTGTTCGGCCTGGGCGCCGGGGCGTCGGTCGAGGTCGAGGCTTCGGCGGCGGCGGAAGGATCGGCACCGGCGCGGGTCGCGGTCGAGGTCCCGGCCCCCCGCCCGGTCGGGGGGGGATGGCCGCCCGCGTCGGTCGAGGCGGCCGCGGCCTACGCGAGGCTCCTGGAGGCCGACGCCCCCGAGCCGTTCGCCCGGCTCCTGGCCCGCGAGGCGGCGATACTCTCGTCGCCCGACGACGCGGCCTCGGCCGTCCGCCGGGCCCTGGAGGACGCGCTGGCGGTGGCGCCGCCGATCCGCCCGGTCCCGGGGACGCGCCGGGTCGTCGCCCTGATCGGGCCGACCGGGGTCGGCAAGACGACCACAGTCGCCAAGCTGGCCGCGACCCTCAAGCTGCGCCGCGGGGCGAGGGTCGGCCTGCTGTCGGCCGACGCCCGCCGGATCGGCGCCTACGAACAACTGCGAGCCTTCGCCGACCTCCTCGACGCGCCGCTGGCCGTCGGCGACGGTCCGGAGGCCGCCCGCGGGGCGCTCGACGCGCTGGGGGCGCTCGACGTCGTCCTCGTCGACACGCCCGGGGCCTCGCCCCGCGACGCCTCGCGGGTCGCGGAGCTGGGCGAGCTGCTGGCGGCCCTGCGGCCGGACGAGGTCCACCTGGCGCTCGGGGCCACGGCCTCGGCGCGGGGGCTGCGCGCGGCGGCCGATCGGTTCGCCCCGGCCCGTCCCGGCCGCTTGATCTTGACCAAGCTCGACGAAGCCGAGACCCTGGGGCCGCTCCTGGCCGTCCTGGGCCGGGCCGACCGTCCCGTCAGCTACCTGACGACCGGGCCGGCCGTGCCGGACGACGTGGAGGCGGCCTCGCGAGGCCGGCTCGCCCGCCTGATCCTCGGCGAGGAGGCCGTCTGAGCCATGTCGCGCATCGTTCCACGGAGGGATTTCATGGACGACCCGGCCGAGAGCCTCGGTCGGCGGGCCCGAGCCCGTCGCCCCGGGCGACGCATGACCACCGGCCCTCCCGGCGGCGGGCCGATCGTCCGGATTCTCCGGATGATACGGCTCAAGACGGATGGGCGGGTCGTCCGATGAGTATTGAGGATCGGGTTCCTTGAATGGCGAGGGGCGGGGCGGGGACGCCGGCCGCCGCGGGCCGGGGCCTCCACGAGGGGGCCGGGGCCGCGACGGCCGGGGGCGTCGCCCCGCGATCGACGGGGGGGCGGACCGCCGCCATCCCGGAGCACGCACAGGGATGTGCGACCCTTCGCGCAGCCGACACGGAGGTCAGGATGTCAACCAAGGTGGATGTGGATGTGACCGAACTCTGGCGGGAGTTCAAGGAGCAGCCCACCACGGAACTGCGGAACCAGTTGGTCGAGCGCTACTTGGCCCTGGTCAAGTACAACGCCGAGCGCATCTGGCAGCGGCTTCCGGAGGGGGTCGACCTCGACGACCTGATCTCCGCCGGCGTCTTCGGCCTGATGGACGCCATCGACGCCTTCGACCTGACGCGCGGCGTCAAGTTCGAGACCTACTGCGTCCCCCGCATCCGCGGCGCCATGCTGGACGAGCTGCGGACGATGGACTGGGTCCCCCGCCTGGTGCGCTCCAAGGCCACCAAGATGGAGGAGGCCCGCAAGGAGCTGGAGGCCCGCCACGGCCGCCCGCCCACCGACGTCGAGCTGGCCGAGCGCCTCGGGCTCCCGATGGAGGAGTTCGAGAAGATGGCCAGCGACGCCAACGCCGTCGGCCTCATCAGCCTGAACAAGAAGTGGTACGAGACCGACAGCTACAAGGACGTCCGCGAGATCGACATCCTCGAGGACAAGAAGGGGGAGGACCCCACCCGCCGCCTCCAGCGCAAGGACCTCATGCGCATGGTGACGAAGGGCCTCAACCGCAACGAGCGCCTCATCATCATCCTCTACTATTATGAGGAACTGACGATGAAGGAGATCGGCGCGACGCTCGACCTGAGCGAGTCGCGGGTCTCGCAGATGCACTCGTCCATCATCCAGCGCCTCCAGTCGCAGCTCTCCCAGCGCCGGCCCGAGTTCGGCACCTGACCCGCCGCCAGGGTCCGCTCGGCCCGGCCCCGACCACGGCTGCGTCGGGGCCCAGGCCCGCCGAAGGGATTTCGACCTGATCCGATCCGCCCGGCCCGCCCCCCGCCCCTCGGGAAGCCCCCGAAGGCCGGGGGGCGGGCTCGCGCGCGGCGGGTGTAGCTCTCGAACCTGGAGGGGACGAATCCATCACGGTGGTCCGGGCGGTCCGCCCGGACGTCCCCATCCCGGACCCCTTCGACGTCCGGGCGGACCGCCCGGACCACCTTTCGCCCCGAGGGGCGGAGCGATATCCAGGAAACAGAGCTACACCCGCGCGCGGCGGGAGAGGATGCCCGCGGCGGGGCGAGATGGTACGATCGTGGGGAAGAGGGGCGGATCGGCCTGGATGCGCCGAGGCGGCCCCGCGAGCGACCCACCGAGGAGCGCGCCACGCGATGGCATTCAAGCAGGATCTGGCGGAGCGGCTGGAGAAGCACGGTCAGGGGCACTTGCTGCGGTCCTGGGACGACCTCGACGACGCCGGCCGCGAGGCCCTCGCGGCGGAGGTCGCGTCGATCGACTTCGACCACCTGTCCCGGCTGGTCGCCGAGCTGGTGAAGGGGGAGGGGGCCCGGGCCGAGGTCGACACGGATCGGGTCCGCCCGATCGACGTCGTCCGCATGCCCCAGACCGACGCCGAGCGCGCCGACCGCCGCCGCGCCACCGAGGCGGGCGAGGAGGCCCTGGCCGCCGGCGAGGTCGGCGTGGTCGTGGTGGCGGGGGGCTCGGGCACCCGGCTGGGCTTCCCCGGGCCCAAGGGGACCTTCCCCATCGGCCCGGTCTCCTCCGCCAGCCTCTTCCAGATCCACGCCGAGAAGGTCGTGGCCCTGGGCCGGCGCTACGGCAAGCAGCCGCCCCTGTACGTCATGACGAGCCCCGAGAACCACGACGCCACCGTGCGGTTCTTCGACGAGCACGATCGGTTCGGCCTGGATCGCCCCCGGTTCTTCCAGCAGGGCCAGATGCCCGCCGTCGACCGCCGGACCGGGAAGATCCTCCTGGCCGCGCCGGACCATCTCGCGCTCAGCCCCGACGGCCACGGCGGCACGCTCCTGGCCCTCGCCGCGCCCGGGCTAGACGCCGCGCCCAGTTGCCTCGACGACATGCGCGAGCGTGGGATTCGGACCCTCTTCTACTTCCAGGTCGACAACCCGATGGTCGAGATCGCCGACGCGGCCTATCTGGGCCTGCACCGCCAGGCGGACGCCGAGATGTCGTTCAAGATCATCGAGCGCCGGACGCCCGACGAGAAGGTGGGCGTGGTCGTCACGGTCGACGGCCGCCCCCAGGTGATCGAGTACTCCGACTTGCCGCCGGAGCTCGCCGGCAAGCGGCGGAGCGAC
>ERZ778021.1119-NODE-1119-length-34740-cov-5.949027_pt1 | contig 34740 bp, 31 predicted proteins | sample MGYA00375751_ERZ778021 | MGnify/ENA primary metagenome ERZ778021 (study PRJEB29350, sample SAMN05389814) | bioreactor metagenome | isolation source: Thiocyanate stock bioreactor | place: South Africa: University of Cape Town | collected 2013-08-29 ... | reverse complement strand
TCTACGTGTTCAGCACGAAGGAGTTCGAGCGGGTCTACGAGAAGATCCGCGAGGCGCCCCTCACCAACAAGCAGGCGCGCGACTTCCAGCGCATGTTCCTGTCGGGCGCCAGCGACGAGAAGCCCGACAGCCAGAGCCGCATCACGATTCCGCCGCACCTGCGTGCCTACGCCAACCTCGACCGCGAACTCGTGGTCACGGGCGTCGGGGCCCACGCGGAGATCTGGGATGCGCAGGCCTGGAACGCCTACGCAGACAGCAACGAAGACAGCTACTCGGACATGGAGCAGGAGGTGATCCCGGGTCTGTTCTGAGCCGTGGCCGTGACTCCCAGCCGCACGCCCTGACGCACTTCCCCGGTGTCAGGTCAGGCGGATGGGGATCACGACTCCGGCCCACACCCCCCTCATCATGAGCACCTCCGACATCCACACCCCGGTCCTCCTCGAGCGCTGCGTCGAGCTGCTCTCTCCGGCCCTCGCCCACCCGGGCGCCGTTCTGGTCGATGCGACCGAGGGAATGGGCGGGCACTCCGAGGCCCTGCTGGAGCGCTTCGGCGACATCCGCCTCATCGGGCTCGATCGCGACACCGACGCCCTGCGGATCGCGGGGGAGCGGCTGGCGCGCTTCGGCGAGCGCGTCACGCTGGTGCACACCGTCTACGACGGGATCGCATCGGCCGTGCGCTCCGCCGGCGTCGATCGCGTCGACGGCATCCTCTTCGACCTCGGTGTCTCCTCGCTGCAGCTCGACGAGGCCGATCGCGGGTTCGCGTACGCACAGGATGCGCCGTTGGACATGCGCATGGACCAGACAACCGGCACGACGGCAGCGGAGATCGTCGCGACCTACGGCGAAGGCGATCTTCGCCGCATCTTCGAGCGCTACGGCGAAGAGAAGCTCGCCGGACGCTACGCACGGGCCATCATCTCCGCGCGCGCCGAGGCTCCGATCGAGCGGTCTGGGCAGCTGGTCGACATCCTCGTCGCTGCGACGCCGGTCGCCGTGCAGCGCGAGGGACGAGGGCACCCCGCCAAGCGTGTCTTCCAGGCTCTGCGCATCGAGGTGAACGCCGAACTGTCGGTCCTGGAGCGTGCCCTCCCGCCGAGCATGGACCTGTTGAACGTGGGCGGACGCATCGTCGTCATGAGCTACCAGTCGCTCGAGGATCGTCTCGTCAAGCGCGTGTTCGCGGATGCCGCGGCATCCACCGCGCCGGCGGGACTACCCGTCGAGCTTCCCGAGCACGCTCCGCGATTCCGGCTCGTGGTCAAGGGCGCCGAGCTGGCCTCCGAAGAAGAGAAGGCACGCAATCCGCGGGCCGCACCCGTGCGCCTGCGCGCGGCCGAACGCATCCGGGAGGCGGCATGAGTGTGCCGGCAGAGAGCAACCTCGATCCGTTCGTGGGGGCGGCTCCCCTTCCGTTGCGCACCCCGGGGGCGCCGGCGCGTCGGCTTCATGCGGTCGAGCAGCCCGCGCCGCGACGCCGTCCGCGCCTCGTCTACGGCATCGTCGCGGTCAGCGGCGCGCTGCTGATCGGCGGCGCGCAGATGGGGCTGTCGATCCTGACGACGCAATCCTCGTACGAGCTGTCGACTCTCGGTGATCAGCAGCGCAGTCTCGACTGGCAGAAGCAGATGCTGCAGGACAGCATCGCCGGCCTGAGCTCGCCGCAGTACCTCGCCGCGAATGCGGAGGCGATGGGCATGGTCACCGGCCAGGCGCCGACCTATCTGCGGCTCAGCGACAACGCCGTCATCGGCACGGCCGCCGGCCTGACCGGTGCGAGCGCGGTGAACGCGTTGAGCAAGGCCGCCGTCGGCAACGCCCTCGTCAGCGGACGCCCGCTCGTCGGAGACCCCGCGGCGAGCCTCGGCGCGACCGGCGGCAGCTCGGTCGTCGACAAGGCCATCCCCGATACCACGACACCCCCTGCCATCGCCGACGGCCTGCCCGTCCCCGCCACACACTGAGTCCATGACGACACGAGCAACACGCAGCCCGCGGCGCCGCACCGTCGTCGCCCTCGCCGTCGTCCTGGTGGTCCTGTCCGCCTTCGTCGTGCGTCTGGTGGACATCCAGGTGGTCAACGCGCGCGAGCACGTCGACGACTCGGAGCAGTTCGCGACCGGGGCCAAGAGCACCCTCTACGGCGCGCGCGGCGACATCGTCGACGACAACGGCGTCGTGCTCGCGAGCAGCACGACGCTCTACGACGTGCAGATCGACCCCATGCTCGCGGCGCAGGGTGCGGTGCAGGCCGATGCCGGCGGCAACGCGATGACGGATGCCGACGGCAAGAACATCATGACGCCGTGGACCGACGTGGCGCCCAAGATCGCCGCGATCACAGGTCAGTCGGCTGCGGATGTCGAGAAGATCGTGTCCGACGCGCTGGCCGAGAACTCGGCGTCGCGATTCGCGTATGTGAAGCGGTACGTCTCCACGGAGGAGTACCGCGCACTCGCGGCGCTCAAGCTCCCGTTCCTGACCTTCCCCCTCCACCCCTCTCGCACCTACCCCGACGGTGCGGTCGCGGGCAACCTGATCGGTTTCGTCGGGTCCGACGGGGACCCTCTGGAGGGACTGGAGTCTCTGCAGAACTCCTGCCTCCAGGCAACGGACGGCTCGTTGACCTACCAGCGCGGGGCGGACGGTGTCATCATCCCCGGCACCGAAATCGAGAAGCCGGCCGTCAACGGCGGCACACTGAAGCTCACGATCGACAGCGATCTGCAGTGGTTCATGCAGCAGCTGATCGCCGAAGAGACCGCGCGCTACCAGGCCGACTGGGGCGGCATCATCGTCATGGAGGCGAAGACCGGCAAGATTCGGGCCCTCGCCGAGACGAACACGGTCGACCCCAACGATCCCGGCGCCTCCGACCCCGACAATCGCGGTTCGCGGCTGCTTCGCGTCTCCTACGAGCCGGGATCGACGTTCAAGCCCGTGACGGCCGCCACCGTCATCGAGCAGGGCGGTCTCACGCCGACCTCCACGGTCGAGACGCCAGACCGCATCCAGTTCCCCAACGGTGCGGTGATCAACGACTCCGAGAGTCACCCCACGCAGAACCTGACGCTCACCGGCGGGCTCGTGGAGTCCTCCAACGTCGCCATGTCGCAGTTCGGCGCGCAGGTTCCCGCCGAGACGCGCTACGACTACCTGAAGCGCTTCGGCGTGGGCGACGGCACAGCGCTGAACTGGTCGGGCGAGCCCACCGGAGAAGTCCGCGACGCCTCCACCTGGGACAACCAGACCTTCTACACGACGACCTTCGGGCAGGCCTTCACGGTGACCCCGACGCAGGTGACGAGCCTGTTCCAGACGATCGCCAACGGCGGAGTGCGGATGCCGGCACAGCTCGTGGAATCCTGCACGAAGCCCGACGGCACCGTCGTCACGCCGACCTTGCCCGCCCCCGTCCAGGTCATCAAGCCGCAGACCGCCGCCGAAGTCTCCCAGATGCTCGAGAACGTCTACGCCCAGGGCACGCTCGCCGATGACATCAAGATCCCCGGCTACCGACTGGCCGTCAAGACGGGTACCGCTCAGATTCCGGACGGCCACGGCGGCTACAAGGACAACCTCTTCATGACCTCGCTGGCCGGTTACGCCCCGGCTGATGATCCGCAGTACGTTGTGTTGACCCTTTTCAACGAGCCGAAGACCAACACGATGTCTTCGGCCAACCGCTCGGTCTTCAAGAAGGCCATGACCCAGGTGCTGACGCACTACCGGGTGATGCCCTCGGGCTCGGACACCCCGCTGCTGCCCGTGACACAATGACGACACCGTGACGCGCCACCGCGCGTGAGGAACGAACCCTATGATCCGGATGACGCTCGCCGAGGTCGCCGCCGCTGTGGCGGGCACCCTGCACCCGGCCCCCCACGACACCCCTGACACCGTCGTCGACGGCAACGTCGACACCGACTCGCGCGAGATCAGCGCCGGCGACATCTTCGTCGCCAAGCCCGGAGAGGTCACCGACGGCCACAACTTCGTGGCCGGAGCCGTCGCCTCGGGCGCCGTCCTCGCGATCGTCGAGCGACGCGTGGAGGCGCCGGTCAGTCAGATCGTCGTTGCGGACGCCGTCGCGGCCCTGTCCGACCTCGCCCGCACCGTGGTCGCCGCCGCGCGCGACCGTGGACGGCTCCAGATCGTCGGCATCACGGGGTCCAATGGCAAGACGACCACGAAGAACATGCTCGCCCGCATCCTGGAGGCGGAGGGCGAGACCGTCGCCCCGCGCGGCTCGTTCAACAACGAGGTCGGCGCACCCCTGACGATGCTGCGGGTCCGGGAGGACACGCGCTTCCTGGTCAGCGAGTTCGGCGCATCCGGCCCCGGTGAGATCACGAGGCTCGCCGGACTGGTCACCCCCGACGTCGGCGTCGTCCTCATGGTGGGGCTGGCTCATGCGGGAGGCTTCGGCGGCGTCGAGGAGACGCTGAAGGCGAAGACCGAACTCGTTCAGGCGGTACGCCCCGGTGGGGTTGCCGTGCTGAACCGCGATGACGCGCGTGTCGCCACGATGGCCGACGTCGCGGCATCCCGCGGTGTGGACGTGCGGTGGTTCGGGAGGGGATCCGCCGCCGACGTGCGTGCCGAGGACGTCGAGGTCACGGCCGCCGGCACGACGTGCACCATCGTGGCCCCCGAGGGGCGGTGGCCGCTGCGGCTGCGTGTCCTCGGGGAACATCACGTCATGAACGCGCTGGCCGCGTTGACCGCCGCGCGCGAGCTCGGGGTCGCTCTCGACGCGGCGATCGCACGGTTGGAGACGCTCGAGATCGCCGAACGCTGGCGGATGCAGCCGATGGGCTCGGAGCGGGTTCGCATCATCAACGACGCGTACAACGCGAGCCCCGACTCGATGGCCGCGGCCCTGCGCACGCTCGCACAGATCGCCGGCCCGGGCGAGCGCAAGGTCGCCGTGCTGGGAGCGATGAGCGAGCTCGGCGAGCTCGCCGGCGAGGAGCACGACCGCGTCGGCCTGCTCGCGGTGCGTCTGCGCATCGAACGCATCGTCGTCGTCGGCCGCGACGCCCGCCGTCTGTACCTCGCCGCCGTCGGCGAGGGCTCGTGGGACGGCGAAGCCGTCTTCTTCGAGACGTCCGACGACGCGTTCGAGTATCTTCGCGGTGAGCTCCGCGACGGCGACCGAGTGCTCGTGAAATCGTCCAACTCCGCGGGCCTGCGGCACCTCGGCGATCGTCTGGGAGAATCGTTCTCGTGAGATCACTGCTGGCGGCTGCGACGATCTCGCTCGCGTTCACCCTCTTTCTCACGCCGCTGTTCATCCGGCTGTTCGAGAAGCTCGGCTGGGGTCAGGTCATCCGCACCCCCGAGAACGCGCACAATCCCAGCCATCAGACGAAGCGCGGAACACCCACCATGGGCGGCATCGTCTTCATCGTGGGCTCGATCGTCGGGTACTTCGTCGGAACGCTCACCGGGGGAGCGCCGCCGTCCATCTCGGGTCTGCTCGTCATCTGGATGATGGTCGGGTTCGGCGTCGTCGGTTTCATCGACGACTTCATGAAGGTGCGCCAGCAGCGCAGCCTCGGTCTGTCGGGGTGGCGCAAGATCGTCGGCCAGGTGATCGTGGCGGTTCCCTTCGGCATCATGGCGCTGAACTTCCCCGACGCGCGCGGGGAGACGCCGGCCTCGCCCTACGTCTCCTTCTTCCGGGACATCCCGATGCTGTCGTTCTTCGCGCTGGGCGCGGTGGTCGGCTGGATCGTCTACCTCATCTGGATCACGTTCATCTCGGTGGCGTGGTCGAACTCGACCAACCTCACCGACGGCCTCGACGGGCTCGCAACCGGGTCCGGCATCTTCACCGTCTCCGCGCTGAGCCTGGTGACCTTCTGGCAGTTCCAGCAGCGTTGCGCGAGCGAGGCGCTCGTGACCGCGTACGTGGGCGGCTGCTACGCGACGCCCGACCCGATGGACCTCACGATCATCGCGGCATCCTTCGTGGGCGCGCTCGTGGGCTTCCTCTGGTGGAACGCGCCGAAGGCGAAGATCTTCATGGGGGACGTCGGCTCGATGGCCATCGGCGGTGTGATCGCCGCGATGGCGATCCTTTCGCGTGCCGAGCTGCTCTCCGTCATCATCGCCGGCGTCTTCATCATCGGCCCGGGGTCGGTGATCCTGCAGCGCATCTACTTCAAGGCCACCGGCGGCAAGCGCCTCTTCCTCATGAGCCCGTTCCACCATCACCTCGAGATGCGCGGCTGGCCAGAGATCACGATCGTCGTGCGCATGTGGATCATCGCCGGCATGCTCGCGGTGACCGGCGTCGCCCTCTTCTACGTCGAATGGCTGTCGGCACTGTGACGGGTGTGCGCGACCTCGATGCCCTGCGCAGCTGGCATGCCGACTGGCGTGGACTGCGCGTCGCCGTGCTCGGTCTGTCGATGACCGGATTCTCCGTCGCCGACACCCTCGCGGAGCTCGGCGCGGACGTCCTCGTGCTCAGCGAGTCGGCGAGCGAGGAGTACGCGCGACTTCTGCCCGTGATCGGCGCGCGTTTGCACCTGGGAGCGCTGAGCGCCGTTCCGGACGAGCTCGTCGACTTCGACCCCGAGGTGGTGGTGGCCTCGCCCGGCTTCGCGCCCCACCATCCCGTGATCGCGTGGACCCGCGAGCGGGGGACCGCCCTGTGGGGGGATATCGAGCTCGCCTGGCGCGTCCGCGACAAGGTGCTGCGCGCCGATGGTACGCCCGCGGATTGGGTGCTGATCACCGGCACCAACGGCAAGACGACGACGACCCAGCTCACCGCGACGATGCTCGTGGCCGGCGGACTCCGTGCCGCGCCGTGCGGGAACATCGGCGTACCGATCCTGGATGCGGTGCGTGACCCGAGCGGGTTCGACGTGCTCGTCGTCGAGATCTCCAGCCACCAGCTGTGGTATCTCTCACTGCAGGAGGGATCGGAGCCGGTGTCGCCGTTCGCGAGCGTGTGCCTGAACCTCGCCGATGACCACCTGCAGTGGCACGGTTCGTTCGCCGCGTACCGCGATGCGAAGGCGATCGTGTACCAGCACACGCGCGTCGCGTGCGTCTACAACAAGTCCGACATCGCAACCCGCATCATGGTCGAGCAAGCCGATGTCGTCGACGGATGCCGAGCGATCGGCTTCGATCTCGGGGTTCCGGGTCCGAGCGATCTCGGGATCGTCGACGGCATCGTCGTCGACCGTGCCTTCCTGGAGGATCGGCGCACCAGCGCGCTCGAGATCACAACGCTGGACGAGCTCGCTGCGCAGGGTCTGATCGCGCCGCACATCGTGGCGAACATCCTCGCCGCGTCCGCGCTGGCTCGCTCGCTCGATGTAGCGCCCGCGCGCATCGCGGAGGCCTTGCGTGGTTTCCGGCTCGACGCCCACCGCATCGAGGTCATCGCCACCGCAGGCGGCATCACCTGGATCGACGACTCCAAGGCGACCAACCCGCACGCGGCCGCGTCGTCGCTGGCAGCGTTCCCGGGAGCGGTCTGGGTCGTGGGCGGCGACATGAAGGGCGTGGACATCGGCGAACTGGTCGCCGCGCGCGGCCCGAGCGTGAAGGCCGTCATCGTCATCGGGGTCGAACGCACACCGATCACCGACGCGTTCGCGCGACACGCGCCGGCCATTCCCGTGTTCGAAGTGGACCACGCTCAGACTGAAGACGTCATGGCAGACGTGGTCGCTGCGGCGGCACGGATCGTCCGTGACGGTGACGTGGTCCTCCTCGCCCCCGCTGCGGCATCCTTCGACCAATTCGACTCGTATGCCGACCGCGGCCGGCGATTCGCGATGGCCGTGCGGGAATGGACGTCCTCGTCCGCCTCGCAGACACCGAACGAGAACGGCGCGACAGACGCAGGGGGAGCCGATGACCACGACGACCCCGCCGACCCGTCCCGCCGCTGACGGTCCCGACGACGCCGCGACGTCGGGCTTCGCGGCGCGGGTGTCTCTGGGTCGCGTGTTCGCCCCCGTCTCGAGCGAGTTCCTGCTCGTCGCCTCGACCGCGCTGCTGTTGACCGGCTTCGGGCTCATGATGGTCCTCTCCGCGACGATGGCCTCGGCTATGGCTGCCGGTCAGAGCCCGTTCGAGGTCGTCATGAAGCAGGCGATTTTCGCCGTCATCGGCATCCCGCTCATGTTCATCGCGAGCAGGCTGCCCGTCGCGTTTTGGAAGCGGATCGCCTGGCCCGCTCTGATCGTGGCCACCTGCTTCCAGATGCTCGTGTTCGTCCCGGGCCTCGGGGTCATCAACGACGGCAACCAGAACTGGATCCAGATCGGCGGCCTGCAGGCACAGCCGTCGGAGTTCCTCAAGCTCGCCCTCGCGCTCTGGCTCGGCTACGTGCTGTTTCGCAAGCAGACGCTGCTGGGGTCCTGGACGCACGTGTTCATTCCGGTCGTGCCCGTCGGCGGTCTCGTGATCGGACTGGTCGCGGTCGGCAGCGAAGACCTCGGTACCGGCATGATCTTGATGGCGATCCTGCTGGGCTGCCTGTTCTTCTCCGGCGTGAAGCTGCGCATCTTCATCGTCCCGCTGATCGTCGTGGTGGTCTCCGCCGTGTTCTTCGCGGTGACCAACTCGAACCGCATGGCGCGCATCATGAGCAGCTTCGTCAACTTCGACTCGATGGACTGCTACAACGCGGCTGTCGGTGACTGTTATCAGGCGGTGCACGGAGTGTGGGCCCTCGCCAACGGGGGGCTCTTCGGGCTGGGGCTGGGAAACTCGCGCGAGAAGTACGGCTGGCTGCCGGCGCGGTCGAACGACTACATCTTCGCGATCCTCGGTGAGGAACTCGGACTCGTCGGCTGCGCCGTGGTGCTCCTGCTGTTCACGGTGTTCGCGATCGCCGCCTTCCAGATCATCCGTAAGACCCGCGACCCCTTCATCCGCATCGTCACGGGCGGCATCATCGTCTGGATCGTCGGGCAGGCCCTCGTCAACATCGGTGTCGTCCTGCGTCTGCTGCCGGTTCTGGGGGTGCCGCTGCCGTTCATGTCACAGGGCGGTACCTCGCTGCTGTCGGTCCTGTTCGCCTGCGGTGTGCTGCTGTCCTTCGCGCGGACGATCCCCGTCGGTCCCGCTTCGACCGCGATCGCCGCTGAGTCGCTGTCCCGCCGCCGGTAGGCTCTCTCGGGTGACGACGCCGGCTTCCTCGACGACCTATCTCCTCGCCGGCGGCGGCACCGCCGGGCACGTGAATCCGCTGCTCGCGGTCGCCGACGGGTTGCGGGCGAGGGATGCCGCGGCATCCGTGCTCGTCCTCGGCACGCGCGAAGGGCTCGAAGCCCGTCTCGTGCCCGAACGCGGATACGAGCTGCTGATCGTCGACAAGGTCCCCTTTCCGCGCCGGCCGAACCTCGCCGCGCTCCGGTTCCCGCTGGCGTGGCATCGCGCCGTCGGGCAGGTGCGGCGGCACATCCGCGACCGCCGGGTCGATGTGGTCGCCGGCTTCGGCGGATACGCCTCGGCTCCCGCGTATGTGGCCGCCCGCCGCGAAGGCGTGCCGTACGTCGTGCACGAGGCCAACGCGCGCCCTGGACTGGCGAACATCTTGGGCGCCCGGCGCGCGGCGGGCGTGGGAGCGGCGTTCCCCGACACCCCGCTGCGCGGCGCCCAGACGGTCGGTATGCCGTTGCGCGCGGAGATCGTCGAGCTCGATCGCACGACGATGCGCGACGAGGCGGCGCGCTTCTTCGGCCTCGACCCGGCCCGTCCCGTGCTCCTCGTGTTCGGCGGATCGTTGGGCGCGCGCCGGCTCAACGAGACGTTCGCCGCGGCATGGCCCGCGGTCATCGACGCCGGCTGGCAGCTGCTGCACGCCGCGGGGGAGCGCGACCCGATCGTCGACCCGGGACACCCCGACTACCGGATCGTTCCCTACCTCGACCGGATGGACCTCGCGCTGGCGCTGGCGGATCTCGTGGTCTCGCGCTCGGGCGCGGCCACCGTGAGCGAGGTGTCGGCTCTCGGCATCCCCGCGGTGTACGTGCCGTACGCCGTCGGCAACGGAGAACAGGCGCTCAACGCGCGCGGAGCCGTGGCCGCCGGCGCCGCACAGCTGATCGAGGATGCCGCGTTCAGCCCCGACCGCGTGCGTGAGCAGATCGTGCCGCTGCTGCGCGACGACGCGGCGCTGTCGGCGATGCGTGCCGCGGCGCAGGCGCGAACCGCCGCCGCGCGTGCCGGCACGGCCTCGGTGATCGCAATGCTGGATCGGGCGCTCGCGGGCTGAGCGTGTATGGCGGGGCCGATCGGTTTCGTCCGTCCTGTTCTGTCGCTGCGCGTGCCGCACCGCGACAAGTGGGGACGGATGAGGCTCAGGGAGCGGTGGGCGCGCTGCGCAACGCGGCGTGAACGAGCGCGAGAGCCTGCTCGGGATCGATGCGCAGCGTGCGGACCTGGTCGACGAAGCTCGCGGCGGCGCGCTGCGCTTCCCGGAGGGCCGCGTCACCCTGCGGGGCGACGAAGGTGCCGTTGCGCCCGCGTGTCTCGATGATGCCGGCCGATTCGAGCTCGCGGTAGGCGCGCGCGACGGTGCCGGGTGCGAGGCCGAGATCCTCGGCCAGTCGGCGCACGGTCGGCAGACGGGTGCCCGGTGCGAGCGTGCCGGTCGAGACGTCGTCGATGAGCTGTCGCCGCAGCTGCTCGAACGGAGGGACTGCGGATGCCGGGTCGATGACGATCATGCGATGCTCCTCGCGGTCACGTGGATGCCGTCCGGATGGAGTCGTCGGGGAACGGCTGCGCCCTGCGTGGGGTAGAGGTACGTGAGAGGCAGCAGGAGTATCACGAACACGCTCGCGGTCCACCCGGGATCGCCGTCGGGTCCCGAGAACATGGCGACGCCGGCGATCAGCGCCGCGGCGATGCAGAGCGCAGCCGCACCTTGACGGCACCCGTTGAGTGCCGCGACGCGGAGGGCATCGTCCCAGGCCAGTTCGAGTTCGGAACCGGCCGGTTGCGGGCGGCGGACAATCGCGGCCTCGAGGCGCGGGAGAACGACGCATGTTGCGAGGGCGACCGCGGTGACCACGAGCGCGACCGCAGCCAGATCGATACGGGAGACGCTGCCTGCGGCGAGGCTCGAGGCCACCCCTACACCGCACGTCAGCGCGACTCCCAGGAGGATCCAGGTGAGCGCGCGGGGGAGCCCGGCGAGGTCGTCGCCGACGGTGGTTCCACGCGATCGCGCGATCCGGATCGAACCCTGCGCCGGCGCGAAGAGGCGTTCGTGCAGCGTCGACCAGCAGGAGACGACGAGCATGGTCACGTACATCGCCGGGATGAGGATGCCGAGTGGGGAGAACGTGGTCAACCCGAGCGGGGTGAGCAGAAGCAGTCCGCCGACGGCGCCGGCAGAGGACAATGCAAGGTAGTCCACCAGCTTTCGGCGTCGCATGTACGCCTCCAGAGCGGCCGCCGAGGCCGCCGGCACCGGCAGCGCCGCGCGGTCCGCGAAGCGTGCCAGGGCGCGCTCTCCCACGGAACGCCCACGCCAGGCGTTCAACGCGCCGATCGCGCCGGACACCGTGATGGCGCCGACGAGAGTCCCGAGCACGATGTTCAGGTGATCCGGGTCGGTCATGTTCGAATTGTACCACCGTCCGTACCAAATGTGTCATAACAAAAGCTGGATGGCGGTGGCGGCGGCGCGTTCGTGCGCCGCGCGCCGCAGCATCCGCCCAGGCGGCCTCGACCTAGACTTGACGAGCCATGATTCGACCCGACCTGAGCCTGCCCATCCCCGAGGACATCACCGCCGCCCACTTCATCGGGATCGGTGGATCGGGCATGTCGGGGCTGGCCGGCATGTTCCTCGATCGGGGCATCCGCGTCTCGGGCTCCGACCGTGCCGACAGCGCCGCCCTGCGCGCTCTCGCTGCGCGGGGCGCCACGGTGCATGTCGGGCACGATGCGGCCAATCTCCCCGACGATGTCGACGCCGTGATCCACACCGGCGCCATCTGGCCGCAGAACCCGGAGTACGTGCTCGCGAAGGAGCGCGGGCTGCCCGTGATCCACCGCTCCCAGGCGCTGTACTGGCTGATCGGAGGGCGCAGGCTCGTGAGCGTCGCGGGGGCTCACGGCAAGACGACGTCCACCGGCATGCTCGTGACGGCGCTGCGTGCACTCGGAACGGCGCCGACGTTCGTGAACGGGGGCGTCATCGCCGATCTCGGTGTCTCCAGCGGCACGGGCGGGGATGAGCTGTTCGTCATCGAAGCCGACGAGTCCGACGGCACGTTCCTGCTGTACGACACGTCAGTCGCATTGATCACCAACGTCGATCCCGACCACCTCGACCACTGGGAGTCGCGCGACGCCTTCTACGACGGCTTCGTCCGCTTCGGCGACGCGGCACGAGAGGCCGTCGTCATCTCTGCCGACGACTCCGGCGCTCGCCGGGTCGCTCAGGCTCTTCGCCATGAGCGGATCGTGACGTTCGGGGAGGATGCCGCCGCCGACGTCCGTCTGAGCGACATCGTGACCGAAGGTCCCGTCTCGTTCGCGCTCACGCACGACGGCGAGACGGTGACCGGGCGGCTCGCCGTTCCGGGAGCCCACAACGCGGTCAACGCGGCGGGGGCCGTGGCGGTGCTGCTCACGCTCGGCTACGCCCTCGAGCCGGCCCTGCGTGCCGTGGAGGAGTTCGGGGGTACGGTGCGACGCTTCGAGCTCCACGGCGTCGAGCGCGGGGTGAGCGTCTACGACGACTACGCGCACCATCCCACCGAGGTGGCCGCCGCGCTCGCCGCGGCGCGCAGCGTCGTCGGCGACGGTCGCATCATCGCGATCCAGCAGCCGCACACATACTCGCGAACGCAGGAGATGTACCGCGAGTTCGCCGACGTGCTCGAGTCGTACGCAGATCACACCGTCATGCTCGACGTCTACGGGGCGCGCGAGGACCCGGTGCCCGGCGTGACGGGGGAGCTCGTGAGCGGAGCCTTCCGCGATCCCTCCAAGGTGCACTACGTGGCCGACTGGCAGGAGGCGGCCGAGTACACCGCGACCGTCGCGCGGGAGGGCGATTACGTCATCACGCTCGGTTGCGGCAACGTGTACCAGATCATCCCGCAGGTGCTCGAGGCGCTGTCGACGCCGACGGCGGAGGCATAGTCCATGCGGCGGCCGACGCCCCTCCCGGCGCCGGATCAGGCGGCGCCCGACCGTGAGTCGGCGCAGGATCGTGGCGTCGAGCCGCCCGTGCGTCAGGTCGGTCCACCCCGCCGGGCGGACGCTCCCGTCGAGGAAGACGTCGCGGACCGCGACGATCATCTCACCGCCCCGCTGATGCCCCTCTGGGTGTCGTCGTCGCCACGAATCGATGAGCCGGCGGATATCTCGGTCGGTGAGGAAGAAGCGCCTGTCGGCGTGCGCGAGGTGTGGGCGGCCGCACGGGCGAGACGCCGCGCGTTGCGCGCCGAGGTGCGGCGGTTCACCGCGCGCCAGCGTCGGCGGCGGATGGCCTGGATCGTCGCGGGCTCGGCGCTCCTTCTGCTCGTGCTGGGTACCCTCGGCGTCGCGTACAGCCCGCTCTTCGCGGTGCAGCAGATCACCGTCGTCGGCACATCGACGCTGGATCCCGCGTCCGTCGAGACCGCGCTGGACGGGCAGCTGGGCACTCCGCTGCCGCTGGTCGACTCCTCCGCCGTCAAGGCCGCTCTCGTGAAGTTCCCGCTCGTGGAGTCGTACTCGCTGGAAGCGCGACCGCCCCACGAGCTCGTGGTGCGCATCGTCGAGCGCACTCCGATCGGGTCCATTCAGACTCCCGCCGGCTTCACTCTGGTGGATGCCGCGGGTGTCGCCCTGTCGACCGCGCCCCAGCCGGCCGCAGGGCATCCCGTGCTCACCGTGACCGGCGGGCTCTCCTCACCCGCCTTCACTGCCGTCGGAACGGTCTTCCGAGCCCTCCCGGGCGACATCCGGGCTCAGGTCACCGCGATCGCGGCGACCTCTCCCAATGACGTCACCCTCACCCTCGGCTCCGGCGGAACCACGGTGGTCTGGGGCAACGCCGATGACTCGCCGCTGAAGGCCAAGAATCTCGCCGCGATCATGACGGCGCGCCCCGGGGCGCGCAGCTACGACGTGTCGTCGCCGAGCACGATCGTCGTTCGGTAGCACTCGACACGCTTTTCTGCGCGACACGCCCCCAGCCTCTCGGTCCGCGGGAGGGCTGCCGCATACCTTCAATCAAGGAATTGCATACTGAGCAATTCTTTAAACCTCAACTAGAGGTTCAAGGTTTAGCAGTCAGGGTTCGGGACACAATGGAGGCCGGCATGAGCCAGAACCAGAACTACCTCGCGGTGATCAAAGTCGTGGGTGTGGGTGGCGGCGGCGTGAACGCCGTCAATCGGATGATCGAGCTCGGGCTGCGGGGTGTCGAGTTCATCGCGGTGAACACCGACGCTCAGGCTCTGCTGATGAGCGACGCGGACGTCAAGCTCGACGTGGGTCGTGAGCTCACTCGCGGGCTCGGCGCCGGCGCCGATCCCGAGGTGGGCCGTCGCGCCGCCGAGGATCACGCGGAGGAGATCGAGGAAGCCCTCGCGGGTGCCGACATGGTCTTCGTCACCGCGGGCGAGGGCGGCGGTACGGGAACCGGCGGCGCACCCGTCGTCGCACGCATCGCGAAGTCGATCGGCGCGCTGACCATCGGTGTCGTCACCAAGCCCTTCAGCTTCGAGGGACGCCGCCGGCAGAGCCAGGCCGAGGCGGGCGTCGCGAAGCTCAAGGAGGAGGTCGACACCCTCATCGTCGTGCCCAACGACCGACTGCTGGAGATCAGCGACCGCGGCATCTCCATGATCGAGGCCTTCGCCACCGCCGACCAGGTGCTGCTCGCGGGTGTTCAGGGCATCACCGACCTGATCACCACGCCGGGTCTGATCAACCTCGACTTCGCCGACGTCAAGAGCGTCATGCAGGGTGCCGGCTCCGCCCTCATGGGCATCGGGTCTGCGCGCGGTGCCGACCGGGCCATCAAGGCCGCCGAGCTCGCGGTCGAGTCCCCCCTGCTGGAAGCGTCCATCGAAGGCGCGCACGGCGTCCTGCTGTCGATCCAGGGTGGATCCAACCTGGGCATCTTCGAGATCAATGACGCCGCACAGCTCGTCAAGGAGGCTGCGCACCCCGAGGCCAACATCATCTTCGGCACCGTCATCGACGACACGCTGGGCGATGAGGTGCGGGTCACGGTGATCGCCGCGGGCTTCGACGGTGGCGAGCCGCAGGCGCGCATCGAGCCCATCACCGCGGCGCGCCCGGCGGCGCCCCTGGTGCCGGCCGTGCCCGCCGAAGAGGCCGCACGAGAGGGTGCGGCGGTCGAGGACAAGCAGGCTGTCACCGTGTCGGCCCCCGTGGCGGAGTCCTACGACTCGGTGTACGGCGACGACGACCTGGACATTCCCGACTTCCTGAAGTGACCGCGCTGGCCGAACGACTCGCCGCCCTGGACGCCCGCATCGCGGATGCGGCCAGGGCGGTCGGTCGCGACCCCGGTGAGCTGACGCGCATCGTCGTCACCAAGTTCCACCCCGCGCGGCTGATCGACGATCTCGCCGCGCTCGGCGTGCACGACGTGGGCGAGAGTCGGCAACAGGAGTTGAGCGCCAAGCGGGCCGAGACGGCCGGCAGAGTCCACGACGTGCGATGGCACTTCATCGGGCAGCTGCAGACCAAGAAGGCCAAGGCGGTGCGCGCGGCATCCGACTGCGTGCACTCCGTCGACCGCGATCGCGTCGCCGACGCCCTGCATGCCGCCGATCCCGAGGGCAGTCCTCTCGACGTGTTCCTCCAGGTCAATCTCACGGACGATCCCGCCCGTGGGGGAGCGGCCCCGAGCGAGGTCGACGCCCTGGCGACGCACATCGCCGCGCGGTGCGCGTCGCTGCGCCTTCGCGGCGTCATGGCCGTCGCGCCGCTCGCGGCGGCGCCCGCGGAGGCGTTCGAACGTCTCGCCGGCGCGGCGGCGACGGTACGTCGCGTCGTTCCGGATGCCGCGTGGATGTCGGCGGGGATGTCGGGAGATTTCGCCGAAGCGATCGCCGCCGGCGCGACACACCTGCGGATCGGCACTGCAATCACGGGACCGCGCCCTGACCGCGGCTAGCCTCAGAACAGACGAGCAAACGGAGGAATGCGATGTCGAACCCGCTCAAGAAGACCATGGTGTACCTGGGCCTCGCCGATGAGGAAGAGGTCTACGAAGAGCCCGCTGCCGAGACGCCTGCTCGCCGTGAGCGCTCGAGCGAGCGCCCGATCGAGAAGGCGGCCCCTGTGACCCCGCTTCACCGTCCCGCCGTCGTGCGTCAGCCCACCGCAGGCACCGTCAGCGAGATTCTCACGGTGCACCCCAAGCAGTACCGCGACGCGCAGATCATCGCGGAGAACTTCCGCGACGGCATCCCGGTCATCATCAACCTCTCGCAGATGAGCGATGCCGACGCGCGGCGCCTCATCGACTTCGCGAGTGGGCTGTCGCTCGGCCTGTACGGTCGCATCGAGCGCGTGACGAGCAAGGTGTTCCTCCTCTCGCCCGAGAACGTCGCGATCTCCGGTGACGGCACGGTGGCTCAGGCCGACCCTGAGTCCGCGCCCTTCACTCAGTAGTCGTGGAGTTCATGCGCCTGGCGGCATTCGTCGTCGACGTCCTTCTCCTGCTCTACATCCTCGTGCTGCTGGCGAGACTCGTTCTCGAGTACATCCCGATGTTCAACCGCCAGTGGCGTCCGCGGGGATTCGGTCTCGTCTTCGCCGAGGCCGTCTTCACTCTCACCGATCCGCCGCTACGGTTCTTCCGCCGGCTGATTCCTCCGTTGCGGATCGGCCCTATCGCCCTCGACCTCGGTTTTCCGGTGACGATGTTGGCCTGCTTCGTGCTGCTGACGATCGTCCGCGTCATCGAGCGTCTCTAGCCCCCGTCGCACGCCCCACCACCGCCGACTACACTTGGTCAGTACGGCTCGCCGGTGGCGGGCCGACCGAATCGGCCCGCGTCGTGAGCCCCGAAAGAGGAAACACCATGGCTTTGACCCCCGAAGACGTCGTCACCAAGCAGTTCCAGCACGTGCGATTCAAGGAGGGCTTCGACCCGGACGAGGTCGACGACTTCCTGGACGAAATCGTCGTCGAGTGGCGCAAGACGATCGCCGAGAACGAAGAGCTGAAGGCGAAGCTCGCTGCGTACGAGTCCGGTGAGTCCTCTCCCGCGGAGGTCGTCGAGGAGTCTGCTCCCGCCGTCGTCGAGTCCGTTCCCGCTCCCGCGGTCGAGGCTCCCGCAGCCGGCGGCGTGGCCGCTTCTGCCGGCATCATCGAACTGGCCCAGCGCCTGCACGACGAGCACGTCGCCGAAGGCCAGGCCCAGCGCGACAAGCTCATCTCCGAGGCACAGGCCAAGGCCGCCTCGATCCTCGCCGAGGCCGAGGCCAAGGGCCGCGACGAGATGGCACGCCTCGAAAGCGAGCGCGTGACGCTCGAAGGCCGCATCAGCGAGCTGCGTCAGTTCGAGCGTGACTACCGCTCGCAGCTGCGCGGGTTCATCGAGGAGAAGCTCCGCGACCTCGACGTCGCCGGCGCCACCTCGGGCGCGTCCTCCGTCTCGGCTTCCTGAGCCCGGTGACGGACCACGCCACAGAGCGCAGTGCTCCGCGTCGGAGCCTGAACAGGGCAGCGGCCGGTGCCATCGTCGCGATTCTCGCGGCGCTGGTGCTGGCCGCTGACCAGTTCGCCAAGTATCTGGCCCTCACCACTCTTCCGTTCCAGCAGCCCGTGCCGGTCTGGGGCGACGCACTCCAGTTCTATCTGACACGCAACCCCGGCGCCGCCTTCTCCCTCCTCGAAGGTCAGACGTGGATCTTCACGATCGTCATGACGGTCGCCGCCGTCGTCATCGTCTCCCTGACGGTGACGCGGGTGCGTTCGCGTGTGTGGGCGATCGTGCTGGGTCTGCTGCTCGGCGGAATCCTGGGCAACCTCAGCGACCGCCTTTTCCGTGACCCCGGCTTCCTCGTCGGGCACGTCGTCGATTTCATCAACACGCCGTGGATGTGGCTGGGCATGAACCCCGCCATCTACAACGTCGCCGACATGTTCATCGTCACGATGATGATCGGCGTCGCGCTGTTGGTACTGATCGGCGTTCGCCTCGACGGCACTCGCGAGCGCCGCGCAGCCGACCAGTCCGCCGCGACGGAGCCCACCGCCACAGGTGCGGACGACACGACGACCGCTCCGCGCGAGGCCTGATGCCGTCTCGCGTCCTGCCCGTGCCCGACGGCCTCGACGGCTCCCGTGTGGATGCCGCGCTGGCCAAGATGCTGGGGTTCTCCCGCTCCTTCGCCGCTGAGGTCGCCGAGGCTGGCGGGGTGCGGATGGACGGCCGCGCGCTGGGCAAATCCGACCGCCTGCGCGCAGCGGGCTGGCTCGAGGTGGAGTGGGAGGAGCGGCGCGAACCGGAGATCGTCCCGGTGGCCGTCCCGGACCTCGGCATCGTCTACGACGACGATGAGATCGTGGTCGTCGACAAACCCTCCGGCGTCGCTGCGCATCCCTCCCTCGGTTGGGAAGGCCCGACGGTCCTCGGTGCGCTGGCGGCTGCCGGCTTCCGCATCGCCACCACGGGTGCCGCCGAGCGTCAGGGCGTCGTACACCGCCTCGATGTCGGTACGAGCGGCCTCATGGTCGTCGCCAAATCGGAGCGCGCGTACACCGCGCTCAAGCGCGCGTTCAAGGAGCGCGAGGTCGAGAAGATCTACCATGCCGTCGTGCAGGGGCACCCCGATCCGCTCTCCGGAACGATCGATGCGCCCATCGGTCGCCACCCGTCGCATTCGTGGAAGTTCGCCGTCACTCCCGACGGCAAGGACTCGATCACCCACTACGAGACGCTCGAGGCGTTCCCCTCGGCATCCCTCCTGGAGATCCATCTGGAGACGGGACGCACCCACCAGATCCGCGTGCACATGGCGGCCCATCGCCATCCGTGCGTGGGAGACCCGCTCTACGGCGCCGACCCGACGTTGTCGGCGCGCCTCGGGCTCACCCGGCAGTGGCTGCACGCGCACGAGCTCTCCTTCGCGCACCCGGCCACGACCGAATGGGTCACGTTCAGGAGCGATTATCCGGCCGATCTCGCGCACGCGCTGGACGTCCTCCGGGGCTGAGCTTCGACTCATGCCGGCGGACGTACGTAAGGGTGCCTAGCCTGGAGGGATGTCGCTGTCCGACCGTCCTTGGCTCTCCTCCTACGCGCCGGGGGTGCCCGCCGAGATCGAACCGGTCGCGCAGACCCTCGTCGACATGCTCGATGACTCCGTCCGCCGCTACCCGCGTCGGCCCGCATTGGAGTTCTTCGGAGCGGTCACCACGTATCGCGAACTCGGAGACCAGGTCGCCAGGGCAGCCGAGGGCTTGAGACGCCTGGGCGTCGCGCCCGGCGATCGCGTCGCGCTGATCCTCCCGAACTGCCCGCAGCATGTCGTCGCGTTCTACGCCGTGCTGCGGCTCGGCGCGATCGTCGTGGAACACAACCCGCGATACACCGCGCCGGAGCTGCGCCATCAGTTCGAAGTGCATCACGCGCAGGTTGCGATCGTGTGGGATGCCGTGGCCGACACGATCGCCGAGTTCCCCTCCGACATCCGCCCAAGCCAGGTCGTCGCGGTGCGGATGACCGACGCGATGCCGATCCGCACGCGGGCTGCCCTGCGTCTTCCCGTCGCGAAGGCGCGTGCCTCGAGGGCAGCGCTGACCACGACTCCCCGCGCGAAGGACGTGCTCACCTGGACACGGGTGGCGTCGCATCGCCCGGTGCGCCGGCGCACGCCGCGTCCGCAGCTCGACGACCTCGCCGCTCTGCAGCTGACGAGCGGCACCACGGGGGTCCCGAAAGCCGCCATGCTCACCCACCGCAACCTGCGCTCGAACGCGGCCCAGTCGGCCGCCTGGGTGCCGGATCTGGTGCCGGGGCGTGAGGTCTTCTACGCCGTGCTCCCGCTCTTCCACGCGTACGGTCTGACGTTGTGCTTGACCACGGCGCTCTCGCTCGGAGCGCGCATCGTGCTGTTTCCGACGTTCGACGTCACCCTCACCCTCGACGCGATGCGTCGCACGCCACCGACCTTCCTCGCCGCGGTACCGCCCATCTACGACGCCCTGGCGCGGGCTGCCGTGCGCGCCGGCATCGACCTCTCGAGCCTGCGCAACGCGATCTCCGGTGCCATGGCCCTGCCGCCGTCGACCGTGCTGCGGTGGGAGGAGGCGACCCACGGCATCATCGTGGAGGGCTACGGCATGACCGAGTCGTCGCCGATCAGCGTCGGCAATCCGATGGGGCCGCTGCGCCGGCCGGGCACGGTCGGCGTGCCGTTCCCGAGCACCGAGATCCGCGTCGTGGACCCCGCGGATCCGACGCGTGACGTCGCCGACGGCGCCGAGGGCGAGCTTCTCGTGCGCGGACCCCAGGTCTTCCAGGGGTACTGGAACCGACCGGAAGATACGGCCAGCACGCTGCTGGCGGGCGGATGGCTGCGCACCGGCGACATCGTGACGGTGGATGCCGAGGGCTTCGTGACCGTCGTGGACCGCCTCAAGGAGCTGATCATCAGCGGCGGGTTCAACATCAGTCCGAGTGAGGTCGAGAACGCGCTGCTGCTGCATCCCGACGTCGCGGACGCGGCTGTCGTCGGCATCCCGCGCTCGGACGGGTCGGAGACGGTGACGGCGGCTGTGGTGATGCGCGAAGAGACGGTGTTCGACGCCGAAGAGCTGCGCTCGTTCGCACGCGCCCACCTGGCGGCGTACAAGGTTCCACGCTCAGTCGTCCAGGTGCCGGTGCTGCCGCGTTCTCTGGTCGGCAAGGTCATCCGCCGTCAGGTGCGCGCAGACATCCTCGCCGCCCGAGGGCGTTGACGCGTCAGCGCCCGCCGGAGAACGAAGCCGGATCGTCCTCGGCGATCGCCAACGCGATCTTGCGGACGTCGGCCGGATCCACCTCGGTCAGCTCGCCGAGTCCGTACCAGCCCACCTCGGTCAGTTCCCCGTCGGCGGGGAACGGCTCGCCCGACACCCAGTCGCAGCGGAAGACGAGGTCGAGGTAGTCGACCTGGTCCCCGTTGGCGTAGGTCGTGCGGGGCAGCTGGTGGACGAGAGCGAGACGCACGGCGCGCACGCCGATACCCGCCTCTTCCCGGCACTCGCGCACGGCCGCGTCGGCGGGCTCCTCGCCGGGATCGACGATGCCCGACACGCACTGCCATGCCCCGTTGTCCGCCCGCTTCCCGAGGAGCACCTTCTCGTCCTTGAACACCACGGCTGTCACGCCGACCAGCGGCAGCGGCGCCGTGCCGATCTTCTCGCGCAGTGACAGGACGAACTCGGGAGTGGCCATGGCCTCAGCCTAAGCGCCTCACCTTCAAGTTGAGGGTGAGGTGAGCTCGGCACAGGCGCCGGGCCGTCCGCCCGAGGATGTCCGAGGCCTTCGTAGACTCGATGTGTGGCAACCGACTCCTTCGTTCATCTGCACGTGCACAGCGAGTACTCGATGCTCGACGGAGCGGCCAAGATCGGGGCCATGACGCAGGCCGCGGCCGAGTATGGGATGCCGGCGATCGCCGTCACCGACCACGGCAACACATTCGCGGCGTTCGAGTTCTACAACGCGGCCAAGGCGGCCGGTGTGAAGCCCATCATCGGGCTGGAAGCGTACGTGACGCCGGGCACGCACCGCAGCGACAAGTCGAGAGTGGCGTGGGGCTCGCCCGATCAGAAGAGCGATGACGTCTCGGGATCGGGCGCGTACACCCATATGACGATGTGGAGCCAGAGCACGGAGGGGATGCACAACCTCTTCCGGCTGAGCTCGCTGTCGAGCATGGAGGGGTACTACTTCAAGCCGCGCATGGATCGGGAGCTGCTGCAGACGTACGGCAAGGGACTCATCGCGACGACCGGCTGCCCGTCGGGAGAGGTGCAGACACGTCTGCGCTTGGGGCAGTACGACGCCGCTCGTGCGGCCGCTGCGGAGTTCCAGGACATCTTCGGCAAGGAGAACTACTTCGCCGAGATCATGGACCACGGCCTGTCGATCGAGCGGCGCGTGATGACCGACCTCATCCGCCTCGCGAAGGACCTCGACATCCCGCTCGTCGCGACCAATGACTCGCACTACACGCACCAGCACGAGGCCGACGCTCACGAGGCCCTCCTGTGCGTGCAGTCCGGATCCACGCTCGACGATCCCAACCGATTCAAGTTCGACGGCGACGGCTACTACATCAAGACTGCCGCCGAGATGCGCCAGCTCTTCCGCGATCACCCCGAGGCCTGCGACAACACGCTGCTCATCGCGGAGCGATGCGAGGTGGAGTTCAACACCTCGGCGAACTACATGCCTCGGTTCCCGGTTCCGCAGGGGGAGACCGAGGACAGCTGGCTGATCAAAGAGGTCGAGGCGGGCCTGCACTACCGATATCCGGACGGCATCCCCGACAAGGTTCGCAAGCAGGCCGAGTACGAGACCGGCATCATCTTGCAGATGGGCTTCCCGGGGTACTTCCTCGTCGTCGCCGACTTCATCAACTGGGCGAAGGACAACGGCATCCGTGTCGGGCCCGGTCGCGGATCGGGAGCGGGCTCCATGGTGGCGTACGCCATGCGCATCACCGACCTCGACCCGCTCGAGCACGGGCTGATCTTCGAGCGCTTCCTCAACCCCGACCGCGTGTCGATGCCCGACTTCGACGTCGACTTCGACGATCGTCGCCGCGGCGAGGTGATCGACTATGTCACCGCCAAGTACGGCTCCGAACGCGTCGCCCAGATCGTCACCTACGGCACGATCAAATCGAAGCAGGCGCTCAAGGATGCCGGTCGCGTGCTCGGCTTCCCGTTCAGCATGGGGGAGCGGCTGACCAAGGCGATGCCGCCCGCCGTCATGGGCAAGGACATGCCGCTGTCCGGCATGTTCGACACCGCTCATCCGCGCTTCAAGGAGGCGAGCGAGTTCCGCTCGCTCATCGACACGGATCCCGACGCGAAGACCGTCTTCGACCGCGCGCTGGGCCTGGAAGGCCTGAAGAGGCAGTGGGGCGTGCATGCTGCCGGCGTGATCATGTCCAGCGAGCCGCTGCTGGACATCATCCCGATCATGCGCCGCGAGCAGGACGGCCAGATCGTCACCCAGTTCGACTATCCGTCGTGCGAGGCGCTCGGCCTCATCAAGATGGACTTCCTCGGGCTTCGCAACCTCACGATCATCTCGGACGCGCTCGACAACATCCGGATGAACCGTGGGGAGGAACTCGACCTGGAGCACCTGACGCTCGACGATCGCGCGGCGTACGACCTGCTCACGCGAGGAGACACCCTCGGTGTCTTCCAGCTCGACGGTGGTCCCATGCGTGCCCTGCTGCGGTTGATGAAACCGGACAACTTCGAGGACATCTCCGCCGTCATCGCCCTCTACCGTCCCGGCCCGATGGGCGCGAACTCGCACACCAACTACGCGCTGCGCAAGAACGGTCAGCAGCCGATCACTCCCATCCATCCCGAGCTCGAAGAGCCGCTGCGCGACATCCTCGACACCACCTACGGCCTGATCATCTATCAGGAGCAGGTCATGGCGATCGCGCAGAAGGTCGCCGGGTTCTCCCTCGGACAGGCCGACATCCTGCGTCGCGCGATGGGGAAGAAGAAGAAGTCCGAGCTCGACAAGCAGTACGAGGGCTTCTCCGGAGGCATGAAGGAACGCGGTTATGGCGAAGGTGCCGTTCAGGCGCTCTGGGACATCCTGCTGCCCTTCTCCGACTACGCCTTCAACAAGGCCCACTCCGCCGCCTACGGTCTGGTCTCCTACTGGACGGCGTACCTGAAGGCCCACTATCCCGCCGAGTACATGGCGGCGCTGCTCACGAGCGTCGGAGACTCCAAGGACAAGATGGCCGTGTACCTCAACGAGTGTCGGCGAATGGGTATCCGGGTGCTCCCGCCCGATGTCAGCGAGTCGATCCGCTACTTCGCGGCCGTGGGCGAAGATATCCGCTTCGGGCTGGGCGCCGTCCGCAACGTCGGGGCGAACGTCGTCGACGGCATCGTCGAGGCCCGCGGCGACGAGGGATTCTCCAGCTTCCACCACTTCCTCGACACGGTGCCGATGCACGTCGCCAACAAGCGCACGGTCGAGTCGCTCATCAAGGCCGGCGCGTTCGACTCGATGGGCGACACTCGGCGGGCCCTCCTGGAGGTGCACGAAGACGCGGTCGAGGCGGCGGTGGACCGCAAGCGCAACGAGGCTCAAGGCGCGATCGGCTTCGATTTCGACTCCCTCTACGACGCGGCAGAGGAAGCGGTGCCTCCGAAGGTGCCGCCCCGGCCGGAGTGGACCAAGAAGGACAAGCTCGCCTTCGAGCGGGAGATGCTCGGGTTGTACGTGTCCGATCACCCGCTCGCCGGGCTCGAGATCCCCTTGGCCAAACACGCGTCCACGTCCATCCACGACCTCCTGGCCTCGGATGACGTCAACGACGGCGACATCGTCACGGTGGCCGGCCTCGTCACGAGCGTGCAGCACCGCGTCGCAAAACAGAGCGGCAACCCCTACGGCATGATCACGGTCGAAGACTTCGACGGAGAAGTGACCGTGATGTTCATGGGCAAGACCTATACGGAGTTCCAGTCGATGCTCGTCGCCGACAGCATCCTGGTGGTGCGCGGTCGTGTCTCCCGGCGCGATGACGGGCTGAACCTGCACGGGCAGTCGGCGTTCTCGCCCGACCTCGGTTCGGTCGATGCCACCGGCTCCTTGGTGCTCCTCATGCCCGAGCATCGCGCCACGGAGTCGACGGTCACGCAGTTGGCGCAGGTGTTCTCCCGTCACCCCGGTGACACAGAGGTCACCCTCAAGCTGCATAAGAGCGGTGTCGCGAAGGTGTTCGAAGTGCCGGCCCAGGTGCGTGTCACCGTCGACCTCTACGGCGAGTTGAAAGGCCTGCTCGGTCCGCAGTGTCTGGGCTGAGCTTGTGATCGGCCAGGTAGGATCCCAGTCGAGTTCTGTTCCGGAAGGATGCGTGACGTGACCGACGAGAAGCCCACCCCCGACAGCGCCGATGAGAGCACCGGCGAGGAGCACGACGTCGCCGTTGCCGCAGAGTCATCGAGCGGTCAAGAGCATGCCGCCGACGAGACTCCGGTTTCGGATGCCGCCGCCGGCACTGCCGACGCTGATGAGCACGCCGCGACCTCCGCGCCGGACGTCTCGACCGTCACCTTCGCCGAGGCATTCGAGGCGATGACCGACGGACCGGACGGTGTCGATGAGTCCGCTCCCGCGCAGTACGGGGTGGGCCCGTTCTCGATTCGCGAAGTCGCGCTCGGCGCGGTCTGGCTCGTCGCATTCGTCGTCTCGTTCTTCCCGATCTACAGCTACGGCAACCGCGGTTGGGGGACGTCGGTCTGGACGGGCATCGACTGGCTGCTCACGATCGGCGTGCCGACGGTCGCCGTGTTCCTGATCGGCCTGCGTCGACTCTCGCCGCAGGGCATCCGCCGCGTCGGCTCGCTCGGAATCGATCAGTTCGCCTCGGTCGCCTTCTCGGTCTCGTCGATCATCTGGCTCGGCATCCTCTGGAGCTCGTTCGTCTCGGTGGGCGGAGGAAGCGTCTTCCTCGCGACCTGGGTCGTCTGGGCGGAGTTCATCCTCATGCTGGCCGGCGTCGTGCTCACCGTCTTCGCGCCGCTTCTGCCGACCATCGGCGAGGACTTCCAGCATCGCTCGCAGGTGCCCGCCCACCGGTATGCGAGCCCCGCTCGCCCTGTCGTAGCCCGTCCTGCGACGCAGCGGGCGCCGTACTCGGGCCCCGTCGCGACGCCGCTGACCGACGCCCACGCTGACGGGGCCCAGAGCGATGGCGCCGCACCCGTCGCGGAGCCGACGTCGGAGACCACCGTCTTGGACGAGACGGTGCTCGCCCCCAGCCCGTCGCAGGCCTTCTGGGCCCTCGTTCCCGTCGAGCGCGACGTCGTCGATGAACACGGCACACCGCTGTTCCGCATCGGACCGACGGCATGGGCGTTGGTCATCGAGGATCGCGGTGATCGCTTCGTCGTCCGTCACGAGGACGGCCGCATCGGCTACCTCACGGACGTCTCCGGCGTCACACGCGGGTAGCCTGGAACGATGCTCCACACCATTGATGTCCGCGGTCGCGAGTTGACGACCGCGCAGTGGATTGCTGCTGTGCCCCGTGCTCAAGCCGCCCGCGCCGAAGCCCTCCAGGCGGCCTTCGAGATCGTCGACGACGTGCGCCTGCGCGGAGAAGCGGCGTTGCGGGAGCAGGCGGCGCGCTTCGATCGCGTCGAGGATCACGCCATTCGCGTTCCCGCCGCGCACCTCGACGACGCGCTCGAGCGTCTCGACCCGGGGGTACGGCGAGCGATCGAGGAGATGATCCGCCGCGTGCGGCTGGCCTCTGCCGCCCAGGTTCCCGCTGCGGCGATGACCGAGATCGTCCCCGGCGGCCGCGTCGAACAGCGCTGGCAGCCCGTTCGCCGCGCGGGTGTCTACGTGCCCGGCGGCAAGGCGGTGTATCCGTCGAGCGTCGTCATGAACGTCGTTCCCGCTCAGGTCGCCGGCGTCGGCGAGGTCGCGCTCGCGTCGCCGCCCCAAGCCGATGCCGGCGGAAGGGTGCATCCCGACATCCTCGCCGCCGCGCGACTTCTCGGCGTGACGGAGGTCTACGCCATGGGCGGGGCCGGCGCGGTCGGCGCCTACGCGTACGGCGTGGACAGCATCGGCCTGGAGCCCGTCGACGTCGTCACCGGCCCTGGCAACAACTTCGTCGCAGCGGCCAAGCGCGCTGTCGGCGGGCTCGTCGGAACGGATTCCGAAGCCGGCGCGACGGAGATCCTGATCGTCGCCGATGAGCACGCCGATGCTGCACTGGTCGCCGTCGATCTCATCAGTCAGGCCGAGCACGATGAGCAGGCATCGGCGGTGCTTGTCACCTGGTCGCAGGAGTTGGCGGATCGTGTGCGTGCTGAGGTCGTGGAGCGGGTCTCACGCACCCGCAACGCGGCCCGCGCGACCGAAGCGCTCAACGGTCCGCAGTCGGCGGTCGTCCTGGTCGATGATCTCGCGGCAGCCACGGCCTTCAGCAACGCGTACGCACCGGAGCATCTCGAACTGCACCTGCGCGACCCTCGTCCGGAGGACTTCGTCAATGCCGGTGCGGTGTTCGTCGGTGCGTACTCGCCCGTGAGCCTCGGGGACTACCTGGCCGGTAGCAACCACGTGCTCCCGACGGGCGGGCAGCCCCGGTACGCGGCGGGCCTGTCGGCGGCGACGTTTCTGCGTCCGCAGCAGGTCATCGTGTACGACCGCGAAGCGCTGCGGGCGGCCCACGACGACATCGTCGCGCTGGCGGTCGCCGAGGCGCTGCCGGCGCACGGCGAAGCGGTCACTGCGCGGTTCGCGGACCTTTCGGCGGGGGAGTGACGCGTGCATTGCCCGTTCTGCCGTCACGCCGATTCGCGCGTGATCGATTCCCGTACCAGCGATGACGGTCTCAGCATCCGCCGTCGCCGCCAATGCCCGCAGTGCGGAGGCCGGTTCACGACCGTCGAGACCGCCAGTCTCAACGTCATCAAGCGCTCCGGCGTCATCGAGCCGTTCAGTCGCGAGAAGGTGATGTCCGGCGTTCGCAAAGCCTGCCAGGGGCGCCCGGTGACCGAAGGCGATCTGGCGATGCTCGCTCAAGCGGTGGAGGAGGCGGTGCGCCAGACCGGCGCGTCGCAGATCGACACGAACGAGATCGGTCTGACCATCCTCGGCCCGCTGCGCGACCTCGACGAGGTGGCCTATCTGCGCTTCGCCAGCGTGTACCAGGCTTTCGACTCGCTGGAGGACTTCGAGGCCTCGATCGCGCAGCTGCGCGCCGACCACGCGGCGGAGGCGACGGAGTAGTCACGGCCGTCGCGCGCGGGACGACCCTGGGCGCGCCCTAGGCTGAGATCCGATGTACGCCTTCATCTTCCGCACCGTCTTCGCGCACATGGACCCCGAGCGGGCCCACCACCTCGTCATCCCCGTCATCCGTGCATTCGGCATCTGGCCGCTGCGTCCGATCGTGCGGGCGCTGACGGCGCCGGACCCGTCCCTGCGCACGCGCGCCCTCGGGATTGACTTCGACTCGCCGTTCGGTGTCGCCGCAGGCTTCGACAAGAACGCCGTGATGAGTGAGGGCCTGTTCGCGCTCGGCTTCGGTCATGTCGAAGTGGGCACCGTGACGGCGGTGCCGCAGGAGGGAAACCCGCGTCCACGCCTCTTCCGCCTCATCGCCGACAGAGGCCTGATCAACCGCATGGGCTTCAACAACGCGGGCGCCTCGGCGGCTGCCCGCAGGCTCAGCCGATCGCGCCGTCGAGCCCGCCGCGCCGTGCTCGGTGCGAACATCGGCAAGAGTCGCATCGTCGATGTCGAGCACGCCACGGCCGACTACGTCACCAGCACGAAGCTGGTCGCTCCGGCTGCGGACTACCTCGTCGTCAACGTCTCCTCGCCCAACACCCCCGGTCTGCGTGGGCTGCAGGCCGTGGAGACGTTGCGCCCCCTCCTAGAGGCGGTTCGGGATGCCGCAGGCGCCACCCCCCTGCTCGTGAAGATCGCCCCCGACCTCCCGGACGACGAGGTCGAGGCGGTGGCGCGTCTGGCGGTCGACCTCGGCCTGGCCGGGCTCGTCGCGACCAATACGACGATTTCACGCGAAGGCCTCACGGCGGACGCCTCCGCTGTTGTGGCGATGGGTGCGGGCGGCCTCTCCGGGGCCCCGCTGCGCGGTCGTGCGCTGGAGGTCTTGAAGATCGTGCGCGCGGTCGTGCCTGAGGGGTTCTGCATCATCTCCGCCGGAGGCGTGGAAGACGCCGACGACGTGCAGCAGCGGCTGGATGCCGGGGCCACCCTCGTACAGGGATACACCGGCTTCATCTACCGCGGGCCCCTCTGGGCGCGTCAGATCAACCGAGGGCTGGTGGCGGCGCGCCGGACCCGCTGACCGTGTTCGTCGGCGCGCTCCGCGTGTAGCGCAGAGTGCCGCGCCGCTCGTGGGGGCGCAGTCCAGACTCCTCGAGTACCCGGCGCATCCGGTGCATGAGCGGCGGCAGCTGTGAAGCTCTACCGTTTCGCTGGCGCACCATGCCCACGAGGAATGTCTCGCTGCGGGTCGCGGTGTGCACCTCGAAGCGCGCAGTATCGCCTTGCGAGCGCCAGATCACGCTCTGGATCATCGGGTACGGAACGGTCCAGCGGTCCTCGGCATCCACGACGAGCGCCCCGGTGTGCCACCGAAGCGTCACGGGCAGGCGCCGACTGTTGACGACTCCCCAGATCGCCGCGTACACCGGCATCCCGACGAAGAGGCCCAAAGCGACGACGATCATGAGCGGGGGCAGGCGGAGGAGCCAGCGTTCGGTGACGATCACGACCACCGCGCTGAGCGCGCCGACGACGACCACCGCTCCGACGGCGAGAGCCGTCAGCGCCGCTGTCGTGAAGCGCGCGGCGTTCACCGTGACTTCGGGACGACGATCCGCCCCGCTCCACGTGGGCTCCGCCAGGGCCGCCGCGCGTCGCTCGGCGGCGCGGTCGAACCGTCCGGAGATTCGACCGAGGAGGGTGATCAGCACCCATCCACCGGCCGGTGGGATGCCGAGCGCGACGACGGAAAGTGAGCGAGGCCACGGTTCCGGCAGCGATCCGAGGGTCCGGATGAGAGGAGTGGTCGATGCCAGCAGCGCGATGCCCCCGAGGGCGAGTGCGACGTGCCCTCCCCACTGCCACCGCTCTGGCCAGGCGTTCAGCGCATTGACGAGGGCGAAACCGACTGCCCAGCCGCCGATGATGACGCAGAGGTAGGCCGAGAATCCGCCGTCGCTTGTCGGAGTGACGAGCAGTGCGCCCGCGGCGCAGAGCACGACGCCCATGAGTGCGGGCACGACGACGAACCAGACTCGCCACTGGTGCGCGGCGCGAGGAGTGGACTGCTCCGTCGGCCTCCGACTCGTCGTCGCGCCCTCGGTAGGGGAGTCCGGCATCGTCGAGGACGTCTCAGACGGGTCGGCCGCCGCGCTTGACCTGCGGTTTGGGCAGGCGCATGAAGCGCATCTGAATGGTGCGCATGGCGCCGTACCAGCCGAGGCCCTTCTCGGTGCGGTCGGCGAACTTCTCGCGCGCGAGCTTCTTGACCCGCACGCTCGTGATGATCATGTCGACGACGACCACGAGGATGTACAGCCAGAGCGCGGCGAACCCGTAGTAGACGATGGCTTTGTTCGGAACGAGGCTGAGCAGGATCACGATCAGCATGAGCGGCATGAGCAGCTCGCCCGGGTGCCATCCGCCGTCGACGAGGTCGCGGACGAATCGGCGCTGCGGGCCGCGGTCGCGAACGGGCAGGTACTTCTCCTCGCCGTTCGCCATGCCGATGCGGGCACGCTCGCGCTGCGAGGCCAGCTCGGCCTTCGCGCGGGCCCGCGCCTCCTTCGTGTCGGCGACGAGAGGACGCTTGCGGGCGGCCTCCTGCTCGGCTCGCGACGGCGTCGGACGGTGCTTGCCGGGTCCGGTCGGGACGGTGGCGTCGGCGTCGGGAGCGGCGGGGTTCTTGGCCACGGTGTGGATCCTCGTTGTCATCACGGGTGGTGCGCACGCGCGGGAACGCGCGGCAGCTGCGCTCTAAGATTACCCGCATGAGCTCGGACCTGTCCCGTCGTACCGCCGTCCGCGATGCCGCCGAGGCGGCCGTCCCCGCCGCCCTCGCCGATCTGGGGCGACTCGTGCGCATTCCGTCGGTGGCGTTCCCCGGCTTCGACCGGGCCGAGGTGTCGCGCAGCGCCGAGACGGTTGCCGGGCTGCTCGAGCAGCTCGGCATCTTCGAGCGCGTCGAGGTGAAGACCGCGATCGTTCCCGAGACGGGAGCGGAGGGGATGCCCGCGGTCCTCGCGACGCGCGCAGCGCGCAACGGGCGTCCGACGATTCTGCTGTACGCGCACCACGACGTTCAGCCCGTCGGTGACGAGTCGCTGTGGGAGACACCGCCTTTCGAGCCGACCGTGCGCGGTAGACGCCTCTACGGACGTGGAGCCGCCGACGACAAGGCCGGCATCATGGCGCATGTCGGCGCCCTCCGCGCGCTCATCGACGCACGCGGTGGCGACATCGACCTCGGTGTGAACCTCTTCATCGAGGGGGAGGAGGAGGCCGGCTCTGCGTCGTTCGCGCAGTTCCTCCGCGACAACGCCGACGCGCTGCGCGCCGACGTCATCGTCGTCGCCGACTCCGGCAACTGGGATGCCGTGACTCCGGCGCTCACCGTGTCGTTGCGCGGCAACGCACGCTTCACGATGACCGTGCGCACGCTGGAGCACGCCTCCCACTCCGGAATGTTCGGCGGCGCCGTGCCCGATGCGATGCTGGCGACCGTGAAGTTGCTCGCCACGCTCTGGGACGACGACGGTGCGGTCTGCGTCGCCGGGCTCACCGAACGGGAGGCGCCGACGCCCGACTACTCCGAGGAGACCCTGCGCGATGAGGCCGGGCTTCCCGACGGGGTGAGCACGATCGGCCGCGGCTCGATCCTCAGCCGCATCTGGAACAAGCCGTCCATCACCGTCACCGGCATCGATGCTCCCAGTGTGAAGAACGCGTCGAACACGCTCTCTCCCGAAGTCTCGGTCGTCATCAGCATGCGCGTGGCTCCCGGCCAGCCTGCCCGCGAGGCCTACGGGGCGCTCGAGGCCCACCTTCGCGCGCACGCCCCGTTCGGCGCAGAGCTCTCCTTCCGCGATGTCGACTGCGGCGACGCTTTCCTGGTCGACACCAGCGGGGCCGCGGTGACGTCGGCGCGCGACGCGCTGCGGGAGGGCTACGGCGTGGAGCCGGTCGACATCGGCGTCGGCGGATCGATCCCGTTCATCGCGGACCTGGTGCGCGAGTTCCCGGGCGCCCAGATCCTGGTGACCGGCGTGGAGGATCCACATGCACGGGCCCACAGCCCGAACGAGTCGCTCCACCTGGACACGTTCCGCCGCGCACTCGTGTCCGAGGCTCTGCTGCTCGAGGAGCTCGATCGCGGGTGACACGGCTCGCCGCCGTGCCGGCGCGCGGGCGTCATCGGCCCGGGGTGCCCGCTGCCGCGTAGAATCGAGAACGACCCGCCGTCTGATAACGGCTTCGATCATCACGAGGTTCCGGAGAGTGCCATGACCGACATCGCCACCAACACCCCCGTCGAGGCCACCACGGCTGCACACGGCGTTCTCCTGACGGACGCCGCGGCCGAGAAGGTGAAGAATCTCCTCCAGCAGGAGGGTCGCGACGACCTGCGTCTGCGCGTCGCGGTGCAGCCGGGCGGATGTTCGGGTCTGATCTACCAGCTCTACTTCGACGAGCGCTTCCTCGACGGCGATCAGGCCGTCGACTTCGACGGCGTCGAGGTCATCGTCGACGATATGTCCGTGCCGTACCTGGATGGCGCGACCATCGACTTCAAGGACACGATCTCCGAGCAGGGCTTCACGATCGACAACCCCAACGCCGCGGGCAGCTGCGCCTGCGGCGACAGCTTCCACTGATACGGGCGTCGCTGGTCAGGCCGGAAAAACCCCTCCGATAGTGGCAGACATCCTGGGCGGATGGCCTGAATCGGGTGGGAGCTTGCCTTAGACTGAACGGTGTTCGACCTTCATGACCCCGAAAGGTGCACCGTGCGCGTCAAACGCCGACTCCGGCTCGCCGTCATCCCGATCGGGATCGCCTCGGCGATCACCCTCGCGGGATGCACTCCCACCGAGCTGAACGGCTTCCTGCCGGGCTTCACCGACGATGGCACGCAAGCCACGAACCACACCGAGATGGTGTCGGGTCTGTGGGTGAACTCCTGGATCGTCCTTCTGGTGGTCGGCATCATCACCTGGTCGCTCATGGGGTGGGCGGCGATCGCCTATCGTCGCCGTCGCGGACAGCGTGGACTGCCGGTGCAGCTGCGGTACAACATGCCCGTCGAGATCTTCTACACGGTCGTTCCGCTGATCCTCGTGCTCGGCTTCTTCGCCTTCACGGCGCGCGACCAGGCGGTGCTCGAGACGCAGTACGACAACCCCGACGTCTGCGTGACGGCGATCGGCAAGCAGTGGGCCTGGGACTTCCAGTACAACGACGACCAGGCCGACTGCCAGGCCGGCGACAACGCCGTGTGGACGATGGGTGTTCAGGCCCAGACCGACGCCCAGGGGAACATCACCAGCGATCTGCCGACCCTGGTCCTGCCGGTCAATGAGAAGGTCAAGATCAAGCTGACCTCCCGCGATGTCATCCACTCCTTCTGGATCGTCGACTTCCTCTACAAGAAGGACATGTACATCGGGAAGGACAACTACTGGTCGTTCATCCCGACACGCGTGGGTGAATACGACGGCAAGTGCGCCGAGCTGTGTGGCCAGTACCACTCGATGATGCTGTTCAAGGTCAAGGTCGTCGAGCCGGCCGAGTACGACGCGTACCTCGCGACGCTGCGCGAGGCCGGCCAGACCGGTGACATCAACGACGCCTACGACCGCCTGCAGAACCTGCCGGGCACGGGCGTATCCTCGACCGAGGGAGAGAACTGATGGCGACGACGCTTCCTCTGCAGGGCGAAGGCCCGCGCCGCTCGACGACTCTGCCGCCGCGTCAGGCTGCTCTGATGAGCTCCTCGCGCGTCGAGCAGAAGGGCAACATCATCGTCAAGTGGATCACCTCCACTGACCACAAGACGATCGGGTACATGTACCTCATCGCCTCGGTGCTGTTCTTCCTGCTCGGCGGTGTGATGGCCCTCATCATCCGCGCGGAGCTGTTCGAGCCCGGAATGCAGATCCTTCCCACGAAGGACCAGTACAACCAGCTGTTCACGATGCACGGCACGATCATGCTGCTGATGTTCGCGACGCCGCTGTTCGCCGGCTTCGCCAACGCGATCCTGCCCCTGCAGATCGGTGCCCCCGACGTCGCCTTCCCGCGCCTGAACGCGTTCGCCTTCTGGCTGTTCCTGTTCGGCTCGATCATCGCCGTCGCCGGCTTCCTCACGCCGCAGGGTGCCGCCGCGTTCGGCTGGTTCGCGTATCAGCCGCTCGCCGGCGCGAGCTTCTCGCCGGGGGCCGGTGGCAACCTGTGGATGCTCGGCCTCGGTATGAGCGGTTTCGGAACGATCCTCGGTGCCGTCAACTTCATCACGACGATCATCACGATGCGCGCCCCGGGCATGACGATGTGGCGCATGCCGATCTTCACCTGGAACACGCTCGTCACGAGCATCCTGATCCTGATGGCGTTCCCCGTGCTGGCCGCCGCGATCCTTGCCGCCGGCGCCGACCGTGTGCTGGGCGCGCACATCTACGACCCGGCCAACGGCGGTGTGCTGCTGTGGCAGCACCTGTTCTGGTTCTTCGGTCACCCCGAGGTGTACATCATCGCGCTGCCGTTCTTCGGCATCGTCTCGGAGATCTTCCCGGTGTTCAGCCGCAAGCCGATCTTCGGGTACAAGACGCTCGTCTACGCGACGATCGCGATCGCGGCCCTCTCGGTCACGGTGTGGGCCCACCACATGTACGTGACGGGCTCGGTGCTGCTGCCGTGGTTCGCGCTCATGACGATGCTCATCGCGGTGCCCACGGGCG
>ERZ778021.1105-NODE-1105-length-35194-cov-4.955036_pt1 | contig 35194 bp, 31 predicted proteins | sample MGYA00375751_ERZ778021 | MGnify/ENA primary metagenome ERZ778021 (study PRJEB29350, sample SAMN05389814) | bioreactor metagenome | isolation source: Thiocyanate stock bioreactor | place: South Africa: University of Cape Town | collected 2013-08-29 ... | reverse complement strand
AAGCTCGGCACCACCGCCCCGCCCTGGACCAAAATCGGCAAACCGCGGGTCGCCGAGCCGACCGCCAACCTCGACGCCGGCGTCTCCTCCGGCAACGGCTACCGGCCGAACGGCGGCGGCCCGACGATCGCGGGCGTCCAGCTCGAGACCACCGACGGCGACGGGACGGCGCACGCTTAGATGAAGCCCCAGGACAAGCAGGCATACCTCGAGGAATACGAGCTTCTCAAGAAGAAAGGGAAGCCGTTCTTTCCCTACGCCGTCCTGAAAGACTCGGCGATGGCGCTGATCGTGGTCGGCGTGATCATCGTGATGTCGCTGCTCCTGGGCGCCGAGCAGGGCCCGAAGGTCGACCCGACGACGACCACCTACGTGCCGCGTCCCGAGTGGTACTTCTTCTTCCTCTTCGAGCTCCTACGCCTGATCAAACCGCCGGAGCTGGTGCCGATAGCGACGATCGGGATCCCCACCTTCTGCATGGTCGCGCTGCTCCTGCTGCCCTTCTACGACCGAGGCCCCGAGCGCCGGCCCGAGCGCCGGCCGGTCGCGGTCACGGCCGGGATCCTGACGATCCTCGCGATGGGCTTCTTGACGTACTCGGGTGCCACCTCGGGCTCGCCGACCGAGATCGACATGAAAGTCGCGCCCCAATACAAGGCGGGATCGGAGATCGTCGCCTCTTCCGGCTGCCTTGCGTGTCACAAGCTGGGCGAGAACGGCAACAACGGGCCGGGTCCCGAACTGACCCATATCGGCGCCCGCATCCCGCGCGCGGCGATCATCCGCTCGGTCGAAATCGGCCCGAGCATCATGCCTTCCTTCCGCGATCTGCCGCAAAAGAAGCTCGACGAGATCGCCGATTTCCTCTCCTCTTTGAACTGATCCGACGCCGGGCGGCGTAGGTAGGGGTAGGGAGGGCGGGTAACGTCTCTTTCTGCGCGATGGACACGATCAACGACAACCGCTCCTCTCCCGACTTCGCCGGGCAGGTGAACCGGATGTTCGACCGGGTCGCCGGGCGCTACGACGCGCTCAACGAGGTGATGACCGCGGGGATGCACCACCGCTGGCGCGAGCGGGCCGCCGACCGGGCGGCGCTGGGCCCGGGCGAGTCGGCGCTCGACGTCTGCTGCGGCACCGGTGACCTCGCCTTCGAGCTCGCCCGCCGGGTCGCCCCGGGCGGCCGCGTGGTCGGTTGCGACTTCTCCGAGCCGATGCTCGACCTGGCCCGCGAGAAGGCGTCGAGCAGAGGCGCCGAGGGGGTCCGCTTCGAGTGGGCCGACGCGCTCGAGCTGCCCTACGACGGCGAGCGCTTCGACGCGGCGACGGTCGGCTTCGGGGTCCGCAACCTCGCCGACCTCGATCGCGGCCTGCGCGAGATGGCGCGGGTGTTGAAGCCGGGCGGGCGGCTGGTCATCCTCGAGATCACGCAGCCGACCCGGCGGCCGCTCTCCTCCTTCTTCTCGCTCTGGTTCGACCGCATCGTGCCGCTGCTCGGGGCGCTCTCCGACGAGCCCGAGGCCTACAGCTACCTGCCCGAGTCGGTGCGCAGCTTCCCGACCCCGCGCGGGCTCGCCGAGAAGATGGACCGTGCCGGCTTCGCCGGGATCCGCTACACGGTCCTCGCCGGCGGGATCATCGCGATCCACAGCGGCCTCAAGGGCCCGCTCGACAACCACCGCTGATGACCCCCGGGTCGGCTGTACCGCCGCCGGTGACGGCGGTCCTCGACGCCTCCCAGCGGTGGCTGCCCGCGCGGCTGGCCGAGGTCGAGGACGCGCTGCGGGCGGCGATCGTGGGCTGGGGCGGGCCGCTCGGCGAGGACGCCGGGGCGACGCTGGCCGCGGGCGGCAAGCGGCTGCGGCCGATGCTGGTGCTGCTCTGCGCCGGCGAGGCGGGTGGGGCGGAGGCGGTGCGGGCGGCGACCGCGATCGAGCTCGTCCACATGGCGACCCTGGTCCACGACGACGTCCTCGACGAGGCGCCGCTGCGCCGCGGCCTGCCGACCGTGGCCGCGACCTCGGGCCGCGACCGGGCGCTGGCGACCGGTGACCTGCTGCTCTCGCGCGCCTTCGCCTTGCTGAGCGAGGCGGGCGACGCGCGCGCGGTGCTGCTGCTCGCCGATGCGGCGGTGGCGCTGGCCCGCGGCGAGCTCGCCCAGCGCCAGGACGCTTTCGACCTGGCGATCACCGAGGAGCGCTACCTGCACCGCTGCCGGCTGAAGACCGCGACGCTGTTCGAATGCGCCGTCTCGCTGGGCCGCGACGACGCCGAGCTGCGCCGCTTCGGCGCCGAGGTCGGCCTTGCCTTCCAGCTGCTCGACGACGTCCTCGACGTCAGCGGCCCGCCGGAGCGCACCGGCAAGGCCCGCGGCACCGACCTGCTCGACGGCACCGTCACGCTGCCGCTGATCGTCGCCGCCGAGCGCGACCCGAGCCTGCGCTCGATCGATCTGCCGGGCCTCGATCCGGCGGGCGCCGAGGAGGTCTGCGAACGGATCGCGGCGACCGGCGCGCTGGAGGCGGTCAGGGCGCGGGCGCTGGAGCTGGTCGCCGACGGCAAGCGCAAACTGGCGAACGTGGGCTTCGACGCCGAAGGCCGGCGGCTGCTCGAATTGGTCGCCGACGGCGTCGTCCAGCGCTATAGCTGATCCAACGGGAGCCAACTCCCGTTACCATTGACGAGATGCTCGGAAATATCGGCCCCCTCGAGATCATCGTCGTACTCATCATCGCCCTGATCGTGTTCGGCCCGAAACGTCTGCCGGAGCTCGGCAACAGCCTCGGCAAAGGGATCCGCGAGTTCAAAGACTCGGTCACCGGCGAGAACAAGGACGACGACGCGGTGGAAGATCCCGCCGTGAAGACGATCGGCGAGCCGCAGGCCACGACGAAGCCGGTCGAGCCGCCGACGACCTATCGGGTCGAAGCGGACGAGGCCGAGGTCGTCCCCGACAAAAAAGCCTGAGGCCTGACCGATGGCCCGTCGCCCGCGCCGCGTCCGGGCGGTCTCCCACGAAGACCAGCTCAGCCTGGTCGAGCACCTCGACGAGCTGCGCCACCGGCTGATCGTCTGCCTGGTCGTCTTCGCCGTCGCCCTGGCGCTCTGCTTCTGGCAGAACCACCTGCTGCTGGAAATCGCCCAGCACCCGCTGCCCGAAGGGCACAAGAAGCTGACCACCTTCGGCGTCGCCGAGCCGTTCACGACCACCCTGACGGTGAGCGCCTACGGCGCCGCGATCCTCGCCGCGCCGTTCATCCTCTGGCAGCTCTACGCCTACATCCTGCCCGCGTTCAGCCCGGCCGAGAAGCGGGTGGCGCTGCCGATCCTGCTGCTCTTCCCGATCCTCTTCATCTTCGGGATCGGCTTCGGCTACTTCGCCGTGATGCCCGCCGCCCTCCACTTCCTCCTGAACTTCAACGACGAACAGTTCAACATCCAGGTGCGGGCGGGCGACTACTACTCGTTCTTCTCGATGACGATGCTCGCCTGCGGCCTGGTCTTCCAACTGCCGATGGTGATCCTTGCGGTCACCCGCCTGGGGATCGTGAAGGTCGAGCAGATCACCGCCAACCGTCGCTACGCCTATCTGGTGATCGCGATAATCGCCGCCGCCCTGCCCGGCGTGGACCCGGTCTCGATGCTGATCGAGATGGTCCCGCTACTGGTCCTCTTCGAGTTGAGTATCTTGCTTGCTCGTTGGTTCGGCCGACCAAGCGAAGGGGCGAGCGCGGCCGAGCCCTCCACGCAGGAGTGAGAAGGGGCGATGGCGCAGGGCAGCAAAGAGCACCGAATGGTCTTCGACATCCGTGGCCGCAGGCGGCACGTGGTCAAAGTCGTCTACGCGATCCTGGCGATCCTGATGGCCGCCAGCCTCTTCCTGGTCACCGGGGTGCTCAACCCCAACACGCTCTTCGGCGGCAACTCGAGCGGCGAAAGCGCCGCCTCGCGCCTGGAAAAGCAGGCCGAGCAGATCGAAGCGAGGCTGGCCAAATCGCCGGAAGACGAAAACCTGCTGCTGAACCTGACCCGGACCCGGATCAACGTCGCCAACACGATGATCACGGAAGGGGCCAGCGGCCAGAGCGGTGCCGAAGAAGTGAAGCATCAGCTGGCGCTGGCGAGCGAAGACTGGTCGAACTACCTGAAAGCCGCCGCCGAACCGAGCCCCGGGCTGGCGATCCAGGTCTCCCCGGCGCTCTTCCAGCTGGCCGAACTCTCGACCAGCGGCGAAGAAGCCCTCGAAAACGTCGTCGCCGCCACCGAAGCGCAGGAAATCGTGGCCAAGGCGCGCCCGAGCCTCAACAGCCTCAGCACGCTCGGCATCTACCAGGCGTTTGCGCAGGAATACAAAGCTGCGAGCAAATCGATCGAAGAAGCAACCAAATTCGCAAGCACCAAGTTCGAACGCGAATCGCTCGAAAACAAGTTCGAAGAAATCGAAAAACAGGCCAAAGAATTCGGCAAGGGCCTGAAAGCCGAAGAAGCGGCGGCCAGCCAGTCCTCGCAGGGCAAGGAAAAGCTCGAAAACCCGCTCCAGCCGCTGGGCGGGAACTCTCTCGGCAGCGAATAGCTCCTACCCAACATGTGTCCAATCAGATACTTAGAAGTTAGTATCTGTCGTGCTCGGGAACCTGGCCGACATGGAAGAGGGAGCTCGCGACATGCGGCTCGTCTCCCTACCAGGCGACGAGCCTCCACCCGACTGCAGCCCTGAGCGGCCGCCGCTCACCGCCGAGGACCTCGACGCCGCCCGCGACCTGGCCGAATTTCACCGCCTGCTGGCCGCCGACCTGGCGCCACGCTCGCAGCTGCGCGGCCTCGTCCTGCGCTGCGCCGGCCACTGGTCCCGCCTCGGGGCGATCCCGCGCAACGGGCTCGCCGAGGTCGAACGACGCGAACTCGAGTAGTCGGGATGGGCCGTGTTGGGCTCGAACCAACGACCTTGAGATTAAGAGTCTCCTGCTCTACCAACTGAGCTAACGGCCCGAACGGCGGATTATAGGAAGGCGACGCGGGCGCGCGCGGCCCGGGCTCAGCGTTGGGCGCAGTACTTTTCCAGCCCGACGCCTTCGATCGTCAGGCCGTTGGCGAAGGTGAAGGCACCGTGGCTGCGCAGGATGTGGTCGCTGCAGCGGGCGGCGACGTAGCTGCGCTTCACCCCGCCGGCGGTGTAGCGGCGGCCGATCTTGACCTCGATCTTGGTGATAGCGCCCATGCCGCCGGCGAGCGGCGGGATATCGGCGGTGGCGCGGTAGCGGAATTCGCCCGGCCGCTTTTCGATCGGCACCGTGAAGGCGTAGGTCTGGGTCGCGGGCGTGGTGAAGCGGGCGTGGACGACGACGGTCGGCTTGCCTTCGAGCGGCGGTCCGTTGAACAGGGTCAGCAGCGAGCTGGTCGGGACCAGGCCGCCGGAGGGGAGTGCTACCGAGGCTTCGATCTTGCCGCTGCCGACGATCGCCCCCTTGCAGATCCGCCGCGCTTCTTCGACGCTCGCCTGGGCCACCGATTCGGGCGCGCAGGTGGGCAGGCCGGCGACGTCGAGGCGGCCGTCGCGGTCGAAGTCGAGGACGATCTGCTCGAGCGCCGGCGGCTGCCCGCCGCCCGGTTTGGAGACGTCGAGGAAGCCGGAGAATTCGACCGGCGCGAACTTCTTCGCGGGCAGGTCCCGGGGCCGGAAGGCGGCGTTGACTTCGATCCGCACTTCGCGCGTTTCGACCATCGCCGTCGCCCCGGCGACGGCGGCGCCCACCGCGCCGACGATCAGGATCGCGAGGAAGGGGAGCGCCCACCTGGGGGCCTGTCTCGAAACCTCCCTCAGTCGGAGAAGTGGCATGGCGAGGTGAGCAGCGACTGCAGGAAGCTGCCGTCGGTGAAGATCAGTTCCCCGTGGACCTGGAGCCTGCCGCCCGAGCATTCGGCTTCCGCGTACCCGACCTTGCGCCCGTGGAGCTTGAAGGTGCGGCCGAAGGAGACTTCGGCGAGGATCGCCGAGCCGTCACCGTCGGCGATCGGCGGCAGTTCGATTTCGGCCCGATAGCCGTAGCGGCCGTGGTTGATCTTCTCCACCGTGAACGGCACCAGCAGGGCCTGCGGCGAGGGGACGGTCTCGTAGGCGTGGGCGATCAGTGCCGGCTTGCCGCCTTCCGGCGGCGCGTTGAAGATCGAGATCGGCGAGGTGATCGTGAACGACGCCTTGCCCGGCAGGTCGACGCGGGCTTTGCCGACGCCGGTGCCGAGCAGGGCGCCGGCGCAGCGCTTGCGCGCTTCGTCGGGCGTCGTCCCTTCCAGCTGCGCCACCGTGCAGGTCGGCAGGCCCTTGAAGTTCAGCCTGCCGTGTTTGTCGAATTCGAAGACCAGCGTCTTCAGCGCCGGCGGCTGTTCGCCGTTCACGGTCTTGATCCGCACGATGCTGCCGAAGGTGGCCGGCAGCATCTTCCCTTCGGGGAAGGCGCGCGGTTGGAATTCGGCCGTCGCGCTGACTTTCAGGTTGCCGATCTGGGTGGTGACCGCGTAGGCCGTCGCGCCCCCGAGCAGCCCGACCGCGAGCAGGGCCAGGGCGAGTGCCCAGGCCCGGCGCCGGAAGGACCCCGGGCCGCCGCTCAATTCTTCCCCTTGCACGGTTTCAGGATCAGGCCGCTGAGTTTGGTCGAGTCGGTGAATTCGGTTTCGACTTTCGCCTGCAGCTTGCCGCTCGGGCAACTGGCGTTCGCGTAGCTCAACTTCTTTCCCTTATAGGTCCATTTTTTGCCGATGGTCAGGCGCCCTTCCAGGGGGATCCCGGAGCCGCCCGCGATCCGCGGGATCGTCGCCTCGGTGCGGAAGCCGAACGGGCCGTTGTTCACCTTCTGGATTTCCACCGGGACGATGTAGGTGGTCGGCGCGGGCACGCTCAGGTAGGCGTGGGCGAGCACCGTCGGGTTGCCGTTGTGGGGCGGCCCGTTGAAGATCGTGATCGGCGAGCTCGCCTTGAACGGCCTCTGTTCGGGGAAGGCGATCAAGGCGGTGCCGTAGCCCTCGCCGACGATCGAGCCCGCGCAGACCCTGCGCGCGGTCTTCGTCGTGGTCGCCAGCAGCTTGCCTTTTGTGCAGACCGGCAGCCCTTCCGTCACCACCTCGCCGTGTTTGTCGAACCAGACGGTCAGCGTTTTCAGGATCGGCGGCAGCGAGCCGTCGGTGGTCCCGATCCGGCCTTCGCCGTGCAGGGTGATCGGGGCGAACGAGCGTTTAGGCAGCGTGGTCGGCGAGAAACCGCCTTCGCCGACCACTTCGATCGGGCCCGCGCGCAGCACGATCGCCAGCGCCGCGCCGCTCATCGCCAGCACCGCAACGACGGTCAGGACCGAAGTCCTTAACACGTTCTTCCGCATAGGTTCGCTCCTCCCGTAGCCCCTGGGCGCCAAACTACCACGGGTGGGAAGCAGCAGGAGCAGGGGGGACGACCGGGCCCCGGGCTCGGGATCGACGCGGCGGCAGCCTTGGCTGCTGCGGCATCCGCGCGAGGTCCTGCTGGTCGCCGCGCTCGTCCTCGCGGCGCTGGCGATCATCGGCACGGGGGTCACCAAGCGCCTCGACCCGACCACGCTGAACGTCCCCGGCAGCGCCTCGACCGAAGCCAACGAACTGCTGGAAGAACACTTCGGCCCTTCGGCCCCCTTCCCGATCCTGCTCCAGGGCCCGGAAGCGGCGATCGAAGAACAGGGGCCGCGACTGGTCGAAGCGCTGCGCGCCGAACCGGGGGTGACGACCCTGTCGCCGTGGGACAAGGGGTCGGTCGCAGGGCTGCGCCCGAAACCGGAAACGGCGCTGATCCTCACCGACTTCCACGTCGACACGAAAACCGCGGTCAACGAGACCGTCCCCCAGCTCGAACGGATCCTGGAAGAAAACGTGAAGCCGCCGGTGACGGCGACCCAGACCGGCTACGCGACCCTGTCGCGAGCGTTGCAGCAGGAAACCATCGACGCGGCCGAGCACGGCGAGCTGGTCGCGCTGCCGATCCTCCTCGTCGTCCTGCTGCTCGTCTTCCGCTCGCCGATCGCGGCGCTGATCCCGCTCGTCTTCGGCGCGATCACCGTGCTCGCCTCGCGCGGCGTCCTCTACTTCCTCACCTCGTGGTTCTCGATCGACGCCTTCGCCCTCACCGTCTGCACGATGATCGGGCTCGCCCTGGGGGTGGACTACGCCCTGCTGATGGTCTCCCGCTTCCGCGAGGAGCTGGCGACCGGGGCGGAGCCGGTCGAGGCGGCGCGAAGAACGCGCAGGCACGCCGGGCGCACGGTCGTTTTCGCCGGCTCGACCCTGCTCCTGTCGATGCTGGTCTCGCTGCTGGTGCTGCCCGGCTCGCTGTTGGTCTCGCTGGCCGGGACGGTGGCGATGGTCGTCGTCCTCTCGGTCCTGGTGGCGACGCTGGCCGGCCCGGCGGTCCTCACCCTGGTGGGGAAGAACGTCGACCGCTGGCGGATCGGCTCGGCGGCCACCGCGGAGCGCTCCGGGGTGATGATCTTCGTCAACGCGGCGCTGCGCCGGCCGTTGCTCGCGGCGCTCTTGATCGGGGGCCTGCTGGTGGCGCTGGCGGCGCCGGCGATCGGGCTGAAGATCGGCCCGCCGAGCCCCGAACAGCTGTCGAAGGACTCGCCGACCCGGCAGGACCAGGAAAAGGTCTCGGCGGCGATCGGACCCGGCTGGGCGGCCGCCTTCATCGTCGTCGCCGGCAACCCGCACGGTCCGATCACCGAGCCCGGCACGATGGCGGCGCTGGAACACTTCCAGCACAAGGTCGCGAAGCTCGAAGGGGTGAAACTCGTGATCGGCCCGCAGGCGGCGACGAAGCGGGTCGAACCGCTGCAGGAACAGGGCAACGCGATCCTCTCCTCGAAGGGCAACATCGGCCCGGTCAAGGAACTCGGTCACCTGGGCAAGGAACTGAACGCCGCCGCGGGCGGGGTGGGGGCGCTGCGAGCCGGGATCGGCGAAGCCGGCGACGGTGCGGGACTGCTGGCGGAGGGCTCCGAAGGCGCGACCGAAGGCGCGCAGCTGATCGCCAACGGCCTGATGCGGGCGGCGGGCGGCAGCCAGCGGGCGATCGACGCCCTGGAACGGTTCGCGAAGGGCTCCGAAAAACTTGTCGAATTCGAGCTTGAAGCGGCGATCGGCGCGCAGCAGATCCGCGCCGCCACCGAGACCTTCGTCGGCCCGACCCTCCGCTACAACGCCCTGCGGACGCAGCGCAACCTGGTCCGCAGGCTGCTCGCGGAAGCGAACGAAACGCTGCCGCGACTGCTGAAGCCCGCGCAGGAGACGGTGGAAAAACTGCAGGCGGCAGAAGCGAAGCTGAAAGAAGCCTCGGGCGACGATCCGGCCGCCGCGGCGGCGCTGGCGGAAGTGCAAGCGGCGATGAAAGCGATGACCGGCGTCGACCCGGCGACCGGCGAGCACGACGAAGAAGGCTACGGCGGTCTCGTCGCGGAAATCGAATCGCTGGCCCGCCGGATGGGCCACAACGGCGAAGAAGCCCACAAAGTCGCCACCTTCATCAACTCGACGATCGCGGAAATGCATCGCGTCTCCAACGAAATGGGCCGCCTGATCACCGGCCTCTACAGGATCCACAAAGGGACGAACACGCTCGCCCACGGGGCCGACAAGCTCGCCAAGGCCTCGGGGACGCTGGGCAAAGGGCTCGAACGCCTCGCCGGCGGCACCACCTCGCTGGTCAACGGCCTGACCAGGTTGAGCGGCGGCGCCGAAGCCCTGGAACAGAATCTCGCCGCTGGCGTGCCGAAAGCCGCGCCGCTGGAAACGGGGCTGGAAGAAGCGAGCGTCCAGGTGCTCGAAGGGAAGGCGAAGATCAACCGTCAGGCGACGAAAGTGGCGAAGACGACGCCGGGTCTCTTCAACTCGGGCTACTTTGTGCTCTCGGCCCTCGACGGGACCCCGCCCGCGACGCGCGACCGGGTGAACCAGACGATCAACTTGAACGGCGGTGGCCAGGCCGCCTCGATGGTGGTCTTCCCGAACTACGAATTCAACTCGCCGGGCTCGATCCGGCTGAACCAGGAACTCGCCTCGGCGGCGGGCGAACTGGCCCAGGACGCCTCGCTGGAAACCGGGGTGGCGGGCGGCGCCGCGCAGCTGAACGACTACAGCAAGATCATCCGCGACCGGATCCCGCTGATCATCGCCGTGATCACCCTGGTCACCTTCCTGGTGCTGGTCGTGGTCCTCCGCGCGGTGCTGCTGGCGGCGATCGCGGTGGGGCTGAACCTGCTCAGCGTCAGCGTCGCCTTCGGCGTCCTGACGATCCTCTTCCACGTCCCGGCGGACTGGCCCCTGGGTGGCCACCAATACGTCGAAGGGGTCGGCGCCTGCATGATCTTCGCCCTCGTCTTCGGGCTCTCGATCGACTACGCGGTCTTCCTCCTGACCCGCATGCGGGAGCGCTACGAGGCGGGCGACGACAACGTCACCGCGGTGCGCTTCGGGCTCGACAAGACGGCCCGGATCATCACCGGCGCGGCGGCGATCATGCTGGCCGTCTTCGTCGTCTTCGCCGGGGCCTCGATCGCCACCGTGAGCCAGCTCGGGATCGGCCTCACCGTGGCGGTCGTGCTCGACGCCACCGTGGTGCGGATCGTCCTGCTGCCGGCGCTGATGCTGCTGCTCGGCGATCGCGTCTGGTGGCTGCCGAAGCCGCTCCAGAGGGTGCTGCCGCGGTTCGAGGTCTAGGAGCGGTCGGGGTTGGTCGGGGCCCGGGGGTCCCACCCTCTCCTCTCTCAAACTCGGGGTGATGAGGTTGCGGCCGTCCGAGGGTGCCTCTGGTCCCCTCGTTACAAGCCGTTCGGAGAGGGTGGGACCCCCGGGCACAAGCGCGTGCGGCCGTCGCGACGGCGAGCTGAGGGAGCGAAGTCCTGCGAGGCCCCGTCAGCCTTTCGTGAAGCTGACGGGAACCCGCCGCAGTGCGTTCGTGGGGAGGGGGTTGGGGCACCCTCCGAACGGCTTGTAACGAGCGCCCGGCGGCACCCTCGGACGGGCGCAATCCTCCCCGCGCGAGTTTGAGAGAGGAGGGTGCCCCGACCCCCTCCTCTCTCAGCCCCTAGCCCTCCCGAACTACTTCGTCTTCTTCGGTTCCGCCTTCGGCGTGCACGGCTGGGTGTGCGTGGCTTCGATCGTGGTGCCGTCCTTGTAGGTGAAGGCACCGCGGTACTTCAGCTTCTTCGAGGCCGGGCATTTGGCGTTGATGAAGCTCATCTTCTTGCCCTTGTAGGTCCAGCTCTTCTTGATCGTCACCTTGAAATCGGTGATCGCGCCGCTGCCGCCGGCGATCGGCGGGATCGTCACGTCGAGGCGCGGGCCGTAGCCTTCCTTGTTGTAGTTGGAGACGACGCCGACCAGGACCAACGTGGTCTGCACCGGCGAGGTGCCGTAGGCGTGCAGGAGGACCACCGGTTTGCCGCCCTGGGGGACGCCGTTGAAGGCGGTCACCACGGTCGGCTCGGTATAGAGCGTGCCCAGCGGCAGCAGCGTGGTCGCTTCGCCTTTGCCGATGATCGCGTTGCCGCAGGCCCGTTCCGCAGCTTCGGTCGAGGTGTTCTGCAGCTTCGCCGCGTTGCAGGTCGGCAGACCCTTGCTCGCCAGCGACAGGTTCTGGTCGAAATCGATCACGTCGTGGACCGCGGGGCTCGGGGCGGGCGAGGCCGGGTTCGTGGTCCCGGTCTTCACGTCGACGAAGAGCGACCCCGGCGACGAGGTCTTCTTGTAGAGCGCCTTCGGCGAGATCTTCGCTTCCATCGACTGCGTGTTGCCATCAGGGCCGGTCACGGTTTCCCCGCCCATCGCGGCGGAAACGGGGATCGCGGTAGCCACGAGGGCGGCAAGGCCCGCGATCAGTGTGAATCGTTTGCGCATTGAGTTACTCCTGGATCGAAATTTGCGGAACGCCTCCCACTTCCCCCAACCGGTCCGCGGGGCCAGAGTAGCGCGTTGATTTGCGGTTAAGTCCCCGCTTAGGCGCCGTTTGGCGGGGAATGCCTCGGATACGATTCCGGCGCCCGTTCCGAGGGTCGAGGGGGCCAGGGAGGGGCAAGCGACGACCCGTGGCTGGGAAACCCCAAGGCGAGGAGAAACGCCCGGCTCCGAGCCGAGGGACCACTCCTGCTCGTCTGGCGGCGATCGGGGCGCTGGCCGCGGTGGTGATCGTGCTTGCGATCGTGCTTTTCAGCGGCGGCGGCGGTCATAAGTACACGTTCCTGTTCCAAAACGCCGGCCAGCTGGTGAACGACAACCAGGTGCTGATCGGCGGCTCGCCGGTGGGAACCGTTTCGAGCATCGAACTGAGCCCCGACAATCTGGCCGAAGTCAACGTCGAAGTCGAACAGGAGCTGCACGAAGGGACGACGGCGGTGATCCGGGCGACCTCGCTCTCCGGTGTCGCCAACCACTACCTCTCGATCAGCCCCGGCCCGAACTCGAATCCGGCGCTCGAAGAAGGCGCCGAGTTGGGCCTCTCCTCGACCACGACGCCCGTGGACATCGACCAGCTCTTCAACAGCTTCCCGTCGAAGGTGCGCGAAGGGCTGCAGAACTTCATTAAGGGCAACGGGCAGATCTACGCCGGCCGCGGCAAGGAAGCGAACGAAAGCTACAAGTACTTCGGCGTGGCGCTGAACCGCACGGCCCACTTCGCCTCCGAACTGAACGCCGACGAACAGCTGCTCTCCCGCTTCCTCGCCAGTTCGGCGAAGCTGACCACGGCGGTCGCCGGCCGCGGCACGCAGCTGTCGAACGCGATCGGCAACGCGACCACCGCCTTCGACTCGATCAACACGCAGAACGCCGCCCTCGACGAATCGCTGCAGGAGTTCCCGCCGGTCCTGCGCCAGGCGAACACCACGTTCGTGAACCTGCGTGCCGCCCTCGACGACGTCGAACCGCTGATCAATACGGCGAAGCCGGCGACCAAGGAACTCGCCCCCTTCCTCGCCGAACTGCGGCCGGTGCTGAGCAAATTCATCCCCTTCACCCGCAACCTCGGCCTGGCGCTGGACCGTCCCGGCCCGCACAACGACACCCAGGAGCTGCTGGCGACGATCCCGGTGGTCCAACAGCGCGCCTCGAAGATCTTCCCCCACGCCGAAGCCGCGATCGCCGCTTTCCAGCCGCAGCTGAACTTCGCCCGCTCCTACACGCCGGACATCTTCAACGGCATCGCCAAGCTTGGTCAGGTCGCCGGCTACTACGACGGTGACGGCCACTACCTCCGCGGCGCGACCTCGCTGCAGAACATCTTCAAGGACGAAGGCGGCACCCTGACCGCGATTCCGAAGTCCGAACAGTTCGTCCCCTACGGCGGCCCAGCTGGGTTGCCGCGGCGCTGCCCCGGTGGCGCCGCGCAGGCCCCCGCCGACAACTCGGCGCCCTACGTGGATCCGCCGCACGGGGGCAGCAGCGTGGACGCCACCGAATGCAACCCCTCCCAGCAGGTTGGCGGCCCATGAAAAAGCTGATCGCCGGAGTCGTGGTGGTGGCGGCGATCGTCGCCGCGGTGATCCTGCTCGCGGGGGGTGGCTCGAGCGAAGGCTACGTCGTGCGGGCGATCTTCGACCAAGGCTCGTTCATGGTCAGCGGCGAGCAGGTGCGCGTCGCCGGCGCCAACGTGGGGACGATCAAGTCGGTGAGCGTCTCGCTGCCGGGCGAACCGACGGCGATCGAAAACGGCGAATTCAAGGACGTTCCGGGCAAGGCGGTGATCGAGCTCGAAATCAGCGATCCCGGCTTCCAGGACTTCCGCGAAGACGCCAGCTGCGAAATCCGCCCGCAGTCGCTGATCGGCGAGAAGTACGTGAACTGCACGCCGACCGTGCCGCGCGCGCCCGGGCAGCAGCCCGCCCCGCCGCTGAAACGGATCCCCGAAGGCGAACCGGGCGCCGGCCAGTACCTGCTGCCGCTGGGCAGCAACTCGACCAGCGTCGACCCGGACCTGATCAACGACATCCAGTCGCTGCCCTACGCGCAGCGCTTCCGCCTGATCTTCAACGAACTCGGCGCCGGGCTCGCGGGCCGCGGCGAAGACCTCGAGGCGACGATCAAGCGCGCCAACCCGACCCTGCGCGACGTCGACCTTCTCTTCAAGGAGCTGACCGAACAGAAGGACCAGTTGGCCCAGCTGGCGGTCGACTCGGAAGCGGTGCTGACGCCGCTGACGCGCGAAAAGGAACACGTCGTCGGCTTCCTCGCCCACTCCGGCGAAGCGGCCCAGGCGAGCGCCGCCCACGGCCCCGAACTGGAAGAAGCGCTGGAGAAGTTCCCCAAGTTCCTGACCGAGTTCCGCACCACGATGGCCAACCTCAAGGAGTTCTCCGACGCGGGCACGCCGCTGCTCGAAGACCTCGGCGTCGCCGCCCCCTCGCTGACCGACGCGACCCGCACGCTGACCCCGTTCTCGGAAGCGACGACCACGGCGCTGAAGAGCCTCGGCAAGGCGGGCGAAGAATCCGGCCCGGTCTTCGCCGAAGCGGCGCCGGTGGTGCGCAAGGCGAGCAACCTCGCGATCAGCGGCGAAGTGTCGACCGAAGAACTCGCCCGGCTCTTCGTCAGCCTGAAGAAGACGCGTGGCTGGGATGGCCTCACCGAACTGATCTACAACACCGCTCTATCGCTCAATGGCTTCGATAACTACGGGCACTTCGGCCGCACCCTGGTGACGCTGTCGACCTGCGTCGAGTACGAAGCGAACATCGAAGGCTATAGCGGCTGTGTCGCCCGCTTCAACGGGCCGCAGGCCAGCGAAAGTACCGAAACGAGTGCCCGGGCGCTGGTCGCGCTGCTGAACGAAATGCGCGAAGAAGGTGGCGTCGAGACGCACAAGAACGGCGGGACGGCGTCCGAAGCGCCGTCCGCGAGCCTCGGCACCGCCCACTCCACCGAAGGCACGACCCCTGCCGAACGCGGCAGCGGCGAAAGCGAACCCGAACTGGGCGAAGCGACGACCACCGAAGGGACCGAACCCCTTCTCGACTACCTCCTGGGCCAATGAGGAACCGGAACGGAGGATTCGCGGTGAGCCCGGTGCTGGTCGGCGCGGTGACCGTGCTAGTGATCATCGTCGCCGTCTTCCTCGCCTACAACGCGAACAACGGCCTGCCGTTCGTCTCGACCTACGACCTGAAGGCGCGCCTGCGCGACGCCGACGGCTTGGTCAAGGCGAACGAGGTGCGGATCGGCGGCGCCCGGGTCGGGGTGGTCAAGTCGGTGGTGCCGGTGCAGAGGAAGAACGGCGAAACCGAAGCGGAAGTGACGCTGAGCCTCGACAAGTCGGCCGAACCGATCCCCAACGACTCGACCATCCTGGTGCGGCCGAAATCGCCGCTCGGGCTGAAGTACCTGCAGATCACGCCGGGCCCGTCGACCGTCGGCTACAAGGCCGGCGAAACGATCCCGGTCCGCTATGCGACGCCGGAACCAGGGGACATCGACAAATTCTTCGACATGTTCAACGCGCCGACCCGGAAGGCGATCCAGCGCAACCTGGCGGGCTTCGGCAACGCGCTCGCGGGCCGCGGCCCGCAGCTGAACGAAGCGCTCGGGGCGCTCCGCGGCCTGGTCGAAGAAGGCGAACCGGCGGCGGCGCTGCTGGCCTCGCCGACGACGAACCTGGGCGGCTTCTTCCGCGCGCTGGAGGCCTTCTCGGCGACCCTCGCCCCGGTGGCGGGCACCCAGGCGAGCATGTTCGTGGCACTCGACGAAACCTTCGCCGCCTTCGCCCACGTCTCCACCCCCTACATCGAAGAAACGATCGAAAAAGGGCCGCCGACGCTGGAATCGGTGAACGCCGACCTGCCGCAGATCAATCCCTTCCTGCACGACACCGCGCGCTTCTTCACCGCCCTACGCCCGGGAGCCAAGGCGCTGCAGGAAACCTCGCCGGTGATCGCCGAATCGCTGCACGCCGGGATCCCGGCGCTGAACGCCTCGCCGGCGCTGAACAACCAGTTGATGCCGACGGCGGAAGCGCTGCTGGCCTTCCAGGAAGCGGAAGGCACGATGACCGGCCTGCAGCTCCTTACCGACCTGAACAAGAATCTCGAACCGCCGCTCCGCTACATAACCCCGGCGCAGACCACCTGTAACTACTTCACCCTGACCTTCCGCCAGGTCGCCAACGCGTCGGGCCAGGGCAACAAGTATGGGCACTGGTTGAACTTCATCTCGTTCGCCCCGCCGGAAGGCCCGAACAGCGAGTCCGGTCAGGCTGCGGCGCCGGCGAATGGCGGCAAAGGCGAATCGGCCAACCACCTGCATTACAACCCGATCCCGAACACCGGCGCCCCGGGACAGACCCGCGGTTGCGAAGCGGGCAACGAGAAGTACCAACCGGGCGTGACGGAAATCGGTCACGCGGCCCACGTCTTCGGCACGAAGTCGTTCAACGAAGAATCGGTTGAAGAAGGTGGCAGCGAATGAACCGTCGCCGCCAACGCGTGCCGAACTGGCTGATCGCCGTGATCTTCATCCTCATCTTCACGGTCGGCCCGTACCTGGCCTTCACCAAACACATCCCCTTCACCAGCTACGGCTACGAGGTGAAGGCGACCTTCGCCAACTCGGCGAACATCGCGCAGAAATCGCCGGTGCGGATCGCCGGGGTGGAAGTCGGCAAAGTGATCTCCTCCGAACGCGACGGCGACGCGACCACGATCACCTTCACCGTCGACGACTCCGGGCGGCCGATCCACGAGAACGCCTTCGCCTCGATCCGGCCACGGATCTTCCTCGAGGGGAACTTCTTCATCGAACTCGATCCGGGAAGCCCGGGCTCGCCGGAACTGGCGAGCGGCGGCACGATCCCGGTCAGCCACACCTCGACCGCGGTGCAGATCGACGAAGTGCTGACCGCGCTGCAGTCGCCGGTCCGCGCCGATCTCGGCCGGCTGCTGGAGAGCTACGGCGGCGCCCTGACCCGCGAACCGACCGCGTCAGAAGACCTCGACCAGCTGCCGCAGGTGCACGGCCTCTCCGGTGCCAAGGCGCTGAACAAGGTCTTCGAATTCGGCGGCGAAGCGGGGAGATACAGCGCCCAGGTGACCCAGGCGTTGACCGGCACCGAACCGCACGACCTCGCCCGGATGATCGCCGGCACCGGCCGCACCGCCGCCGCCTTCGCCGCCAACCAGCAGGACCTGCAGGGCCTGATCGACAATTTCGAAACGGTCACCGGGGCGCTCGCGAACCAGTCCGACAACTTGGCGACCACGGTCCGCCTGCTGGCGCCGACGCTGAAGACCGCGCACGCGTCGTTTGTCAGCCTCAACAACTCGTTGCCGCCGCTGCGCACCTACGCGATCGAGCTGACCCCGGCGGTGGCCGAGTTGCCGGGCCTGATCAAGGCCTCGAAACCGTGGCTCGCGCAGGTGCGGCCACTGCTCTCCGGCAAGGAGGCCGGCGGCACGGCGAGGCTGCTGGCCGAATCGACCCCGGGCCTCGCCGGCGCCGCCCAGGCGGGCAAGGAAGTGGCGCTGCCGCAGCTCAACCAACTCAGCCTCTGCACGTCCAAAGTGCTGGTGCCGACCGGCAACCAGGTGATCGACGACCAGTTCAGCACGGGCGGGCCCAATTACCGCGAATTCTTCTACGACCTGACCAACTTTGCCGCTTCGGCGCAGAATTTCGACGGCAACGGGCCGTTGCTGCGGGCGCAGCTGAGCAGTGGGCCGATCCTGGTCGGCGAACCGAACCCGAAGGGCAACCTGATCAGCGACAAGATCAACTACACCCACGTGGCCGAAGAGCCGCTGGGCACCCAGCCGCAGCCCGGCACCCAGCCAGAATTCAAGCCGGAAGTCCGCTGCGACACGCAGCCGGTCCCCGACGTCAACGGGCCGCTGAGCAAGGTCGGGCCCGCCGCACCTTCGGTCTCCGGGGTAAAAAAATGAGCGCCCAGAAGCCGAACGCCAAACCGGCCAAGGAATCGCGCAAAGGGTTTCGCCACTTCCGCGCCTGGCTCGGCAGGCAGGCCCGCGGCCATCGCACCGACACGATCGCGATCCTGCTGCTCGCCTTCGTCGGCATCGTGATGATGCTCGGGATCTTCACCCAGCAGAAAGCCTCGCTGCCGTCGTGGCTACCTGTGGTCGGCGAAGAATTCGACCACATCTCGGCCGAGTTCACCACCGCCCAGGCGGTCACTCCGGGCCAGGGGCAGGCGGTCGACATCTCCGGCATCCAGATCGGCAAGGTCGCCTCGGTCAACCTCGAAGATGGCCACGCCGTGGTCGGGATGGAGATCGAGCCGAAGTACATGGAACTGATCCACCCCGACGCGCAGTTCCTGCTGCGGCCGAAAACCGGGCTGAACGACATGATCGTCGAGGTCGAACCGGGCAGTGGTAACGAACAGGTCAAGGACGGCCACGTGTTCGGCCTCGCGCAGACTGAACCGAACGTAAACCTCGACCAGTTCCTCGCCAGCCTCGACGCCGACACCCGTCAGTACATCCAGCTGCTGGTGGCGGGCGGGGCGCAGGGGATCGGCGGCCAGAGCAAGGAGCTCGGCAACGCGCTGCGACGCTTCGAGCCGTTCGTCGAATACGTCGCCAAGCTGAACAAGCCGATCGCCGAACGCCGCGCCGCGCTGGCCAAGGTGATCCACCTGTTCGGCGAACTGACCACCGAACTGGGCCGCCACGACAGCCAGGTGCGCCGCTTCGTCAGCGAATCGAACAAGGTGCTCGGCAACTTCGCCAACCAGCAGCTGGCGCTGGAAGAATCCTTCGAACAGTTCCCGGCGACCCTGCGCGTCGCCCAGGAAGGCCTGACGAGCTCGGACGAATTCTCCAAAGTCGCCCTGCCGACGCTGACTAAGCTGATCCCGCAGGCGCAGGCCTCGACCCCGGCGTTCAGGGCGACCGAGCAGCTCTTCGCCCAGACCACCGCGCCGATCGAGAACGGCATCCGCCCGCTGACCCGCGAAATCCGGCCGTTGCTGAGCGCCGCCAACCGCGGCTCCGAACCGCTCGAAAAGACGGTCCGCAGCTTCGGCAACAGCATCGGAGGGCTCAACGCGTTCTTCAACGAGCTGGCCTACAAGCCGAAGGGCGACGCACAGAGCTACCTCTTCTACTTGCCCTGGGCGAATCACAACTTGAACAGCGCCTTCAGCCTCCAGGACGCCAGCGGCCCCGCATTGCGCAGCCTGATCGAGATCAGCTGCACCGGAGCCGACCTCGGCTACGGCCTCGCCGTCACCGAACGCGGCAAGGACAAGCCCTTCCTCGAAACCCTTCTGAACCTGGTGAACGTCCCGCGCAAAACGGAAATCCCAGTTCCCTTCCCGACCGCCTCCGGACACTGCGAATACACCGGCAAATGAGCAAGCGCGCCCCCAGCACCACGCAGCTCCTGGTGATCACCGCCTTCGCCCTGGCCTGCTTCGGCATCCTGCTCTTCCTCTGGGTCACCTTCGGCGGGCCGACCCCGTTCAAAGCAAAGAGCTATCAGGTGAAGGTGCCGTTCACCGAGGCCTCGCAGCTTGCCGAACAATCCGACGTGCGGATCTCCGGCGTCGACGTCGGCAAAGTCGAAAGCATCGAACTGGGGCCGGAAGGCAAGGAAGCGGTGGCGCTGCTGAACATCGACGATAAGTACGCGCCGCTGCCCGCCTCGACCAGGGCGATGCTGCGGACGAAGACGCTGCTCGGTGAGACTTACGTCGAACTGTCGCCGGGCTCAAACGAAGAACCGGCGCTGAAGGATGGCGGCGAGCTGCCCTCGGCCCAGGTGACCGAATCGGTGCAGCTCGACGAGATCTTCCAGGCCTTCGACCCGAAGACGCGCCGTGCCTTCCAGAGTTGGATGCAGGAAGCCGCGGTGGCGATCGAAGGCCAGGGCCAGAACCTCTCCTACGCGATCGGCAACTTCGAACCGACCTTCAAGGAACTGGAAGGCCTCTTTCGCGTCCTCAACAGCCAGAAGCTCGCGACCCAGCAGCTGTTCAGCAACGGGGCGAAGACCCTCGAAGCGCTGCGTGGCCGCAATGGTGAGCTGGCCGACCTGATCACCGCCTCGAACGAACTGTTCAAGACGACGGCATCGCGGAACCAGGACATCGAAGCGCTGTTCCGCGCCTTCCCGACCTTCCAGGACGAGTCAAGGCTGACGGTCGAACGTCTGCGCGGTTTCGCGGTCAACGCCGACCCGCTCTCCAGGCAGTTGATCCCGGTGGCGGAAGAACTCTCGCCGACGCTGATCGCCTTCGGCAAGCTGGCGCCGGAAGCGAAGAAGCTCTTCGAAGCGCTGCCGCCGGTGGAGAAGCTGGCGCCAACCGGCTTCTCGGCGCTGCGAACCTTTTTTCGCGATGACTTACCGCCGCTCCTGCGGGCTTCCGAACCGTTTGTCCGCAACCTCAACCCGCTGGTCACCGGGCTCGATCTATACAAGCGCGAGGTCGCCGCGACCGCGGGCAACCTTGCCGCCACCTTCCACGCCCACCTGATCGAAAAGAACAAGGCGGGCGAAAACATCAACTACCTGCGGGTGATCGGCCCGATCAACGCCGAAACGCTCTCGACTTATGCGACCCGCCTTGCCAACAACCGCAACAGCCCCTACAGCCCGCCTGGCTGGGCCGAACTGCTGAAGAACGGGTCGCTGCCCGGCTATGACACGCGTCAGTGCACGGCGGGCTCCTTGGTGACGCTGAACCCGAATACTGCCGAATCCCAGGCCTTCCTCGAACGCGTCCCGAAGACGAAAACGAAATACAACCCCGAAACGCAAAAAGAAGAATCGACCGATCTGACGCCGGAAGAACTCCACCTAGAAGCCGAAGAACTTCTGACCCACATCAAGCAGTACGCCTTCGGTGGCCAGTCTGGGACGGCCGGAGCGCCGACTCCGCCCTGCAACGCTCAGGGCTCCTTCGAATCGATCTTCGGCAACGGCGAAAAGACGCAGTACCAACACACCTACGAACAGACCGGGCGCTAACTCGTCAGCGTTCGGCAGCACGACCTTGAGGACACGATGAGGCTCCCGTCAGCCACACCGGCTCCTGACTACGAAACGCAAACGCATTGTCTCTGACGGACACGGACGCGCATCCGCGCCGACCTAATTTCAGAATGACGCGCTTCGTCTCATTCTGAACGACACCGAAGAGTACGAAATATCTGGACGATTCGTTTCCTGGATTGATCACAAGACCTATGGTCAGACCATGGTGGACGACGTCTGCGCTTGGGCTACAGGAATAGCCGGTACGGAGCTTCGTCAGCAAACATATGGTGCTATCGATGGGAACCAGCCAGACTGGACCGTAGTTAGTAGTTGCCCGGTGCGCATTTTTCGCCAGAGACTCCGCAGGGAGCCTCATCGCTTTCGAGATGGCGGCCAAGACGGGCCTCGAAGGCGGATGGCTAGGGGCGGACAGCAGTGCGATCGGCAGCCGAGCACCCGCGACAGTCGTAGGATCTCGATGGCCGTCGGGACTCGAGCAGCCGATCAGCACTGATGAAGCGTAAGCGGCAAGAACCACCCAAAGGACTGAACGGATCTCGCGCATTTAGGGGCGGTTTCGTCTAGTGAGTCAGCGCAACGCCATGGACCGTTTGAGTTATGCCGATGTTCCAGATGCCTGGCTGGCCCCAATAGTTCGCACCGATATTTCCAGAGTAGACTCCGCTGGTGCCGGTGATACATGCCATGGTCGCCTGGTTGTTGACCCACACGCAGACTCCCCCACTATCAGCCCAGCCGTAGGTTTGGTACTCGTAACGGGCGGCGCCTTCACATATGGCACCGGCCGCCAAGGTTCCCCCGCAGTAGTTGCTGATGCTCGCCGATGCGGAGCCTGCCGCAATCTGCAGCGCAAAGATTCCGATGAGTGCAGCCGCCAAGACAAACAGAGTCAATCGCCGCTTGAAGTACTTCGACGGGCTTTCCATCTTCACGTCCTCCTTCGATGGTCTGTTCCTTCGCCGAACTGGTGTTAGGCGTTAGATCGGCGACGCCAGCAAACGCCGGGGTCAGTCCAATCTCACCGAGGACATTAGCGCTATGAGGCCTGAATAGTCAAGTTACGCAGATCATCTGCAGTTAACGTGAGCTTTCAAGCCGACTGGTAGGTCAGCAGCTGGACGCCCTCGCCGACCGTGCGCGCGTCGGCGAGGGTGAGCGGGACCTTGCGGCCGTCATCGGCGAAGAGGTGCAGGCCGCCGCCGAGGGGCACCGGGAACTGCATCAGCCGTAGCTCGTCGAGCAGGTCGGCGGCGAGCAGGCCCTGGACCAGCCGGGCGGATCCGGCGACGAGGATGACGCCGTCGACTTCCTGCTTCACCCTGGCGATGTCGGTGGCGAAGTCGCCGGCGAGGACGGTGGTGTTCTGCCACTCCGCCATGTCGAGGGTGGTCGAGTAGACGTACTTCGGCATCGTGTTGATCATCTTCGCGAAGTCGCCCATGTGGGGATCGTCTTCGCGGCCGGGCCAGGCGGCGGCGAAGCCTTCGTAGGTGACCCGGCCGAACAGCTGCGCCTCGGCCTCCTCGAGCTCACCGAGCTTGAATCGGTTCCCCTCCTCACCGCGGTCGAACTCGAAGGTCCAGCCGCCGTGCACGTAGTCCTCCGAACCGCCCGGATCCTCGATCACCCCGTCTAGCGAGATGAACTCGGTTGCGACGATCTTCCCCATGATGCCCCCTTCGGTTCGTTCGGGCCGGGCTCGTCCCCGCCTCGTAACACCCAGACGGTGAGCTCAGCCGGAACTAATCGCCGGCGACTTCAGGATCTCGTGCCGGACATTTCCAGACAAGGCGCAGATTTTGGGTCGGGACCTCGGGGAGGTACTCGAGCATGTCTTCGTCGGACTCCTCGATCCCGACGATCTCGACGACTTTGAAGGTTGGGTGATCGCTGACGACCGTCCCTCTGGTTCCCGCCGGCCAACGCCCGACAGGAGTGGTCAGAACTACCCCATCGTGTTCCCCGATTGCCGCCTCGATAGTGCTCATCGATGCTCCCTTCCGCGCAGGAACGCTGTCGTCAATCGTGGTCTCGCCAGCGCCCAGGTCAACTCCCACCCGGTTCGCAAGGAGGCCTTGCGGTCACTGTAGCGGCCGGGTCCCGCTATTCGAAATTGAACCGTGCAGTGTTGTGCGCCCGTTGGTCCAGTTCTGACCGCCGAGATCGGCGTGATCGCTATGCCGGTGCGGATTTGACCCTCTAGATAGTCGATGGAGTCCAGCCCAACGCCGAGCATGACCAGGAATCCGTGCGCCTTTGGTCCGCCATCCTGATGGTCAAGGTCCAAGGAGTACGTACGCAGCTTGAACCCGATGCCGACCGGTTCATCGAAGCGCGGAAGCAACTCACCGACTTGAGGTGGCCAGGACATGCTGGCGACGCTAGGTCGCAAAGCCGCATTTGTGGCGCGCACAGCGTTCCAACTCCGGAGACGCTTGCGAGAGAAATCGAAACGATCAGTCCGTGGACACGGCCGCGGTCTCGATCAGAGCCGCCGCCAGCTCCGTCCCGCGGGCGGCCTGCAGCCGGCGGGCGGTCTGGACGAGGCGGTCGGCAAGGGCACCGTCGTCGAGCAGCCGGGCGATCGCCCCGCGCAGCTCCTCGGCCCCGTGGGCGTAGGTGTCGAGGTGGATCCCGTAGCCGGTCTCGTCGATGCGCTGGGCGTTGTCATGCTGGTCCCAGAAGATCGGCAGCAGCACCATCGGCTTGCCGAAGAAGAGTGACTCGGTGACGGTGTTGTTGCCGCCGTGGGTGATCACCAGGTCGACCAGCGGGAGGATCGAGGTCTGGGGGAGGAACTGGGCGCCGATCATGTTCGGGGCGAGTTCGAACTCCTCCGCCTGCGGGCCCTTGGAGACGATGAAGCGGTAGGGCGCCTCGGCGAGCTCCGCCACCAGGGTGCGCATCAACTCGACGTCGGCGGAGCCGAGCGAGCCGAGGCTGAGGTAGACGAGCGGCTCCTTGCCGCCTTCGAGCTCCTCCGGCAGCCGCCAGTCGGGGTCGGTGGCGCGGACGCTGGCCCCGAGGTTGTGCCAGGTCGGGCCGAGTGGCTCGCGGCGCGGGTAGTCGACCTCCTGCGGATAGAGGTAGAGGTTCAGGCTCGGGCTGGCGTGGATGAAGTCGTCGGCGGGGAGGGGTGGGGCGCCGCGCTCGCGGCAGAACTCGTCGAAATCGGCGTGCATCTCGGCGTGGGCGGCGCGGTAGGCGTCCCAAAACTCGGCCCACCCCGTGCGTTCTTCCGTCGGCAGCCCGGAGAAGACCGGCGGCAGGTCGGGGTCCTTGACCTCCAGCGGGTTGCAGGAGGCGATCCGCGCCCAAGGCCGGCCGCAGGCGAAGAGCGCCGGGAAGGTGACGACGTTGTCCTCGACCACCAGGTCGGGCTCGAGCGCGCCGATGATCTCGGTCAGCTGCGCGTCGACGTACTTGGAGCCGTCGATCAGCGCCTGGAAGGTGGGGGCGATGAACTCGGCGAGTTGGTCGATCGTCGGCCTGCGGAAGACCGGCGCGGTGTCGCGGATGAAGTCCTTCCAGAACTGGCCGGGAGCTTCCTCGGTCTCCGGCGGCGGGTTCAGGCGCATCGTCCGCTCCTCGAACCCCTGGGCCTCGAGCGTCCCGGCGAAGGACTCCTCGACGATGAAGACGACCCGGTGGCCGCGGCGGCGAAGGACGTCGCCGATGCCGACGCAGTTGTTGGTCGGCCCATACGCGCCCTCGGGGAAGAAGACGATCGTCGCGGCCGGGTCGCTCACGCTGGTAAACATAAGCGCAGGGTGGACTTCGGCATCGGATACTTCCCCACCGCCGACGCGGTCGGGCCGGGTGAGCTGGCTGCCTGGCTGGAGGAACGCGGCTACGAGTCGCTGGTCTTCGCCGAGCACACCCACATCCCGGCCAGTCGCGAGTCCCCGTACCCGGGGGGCGGCGAGCTGCCGCGCAAGTACGTGGCGACGCTCGACCTCTTCGTGGCGCTGACCGCGGCGGCGCTGGCGACGCGGCGCCTGCGGGTGGGCAGCGGCATCGCCCTGATCACCGAGCGCGACCCGATCATCACCGCCAAAGAGGCAGCCTCGGTCGACGTCCTCTCCGGCGGGCGGTTCGAGCTCGGCGTCGGGGCCGGGTGGAACCGCGAGGAGATGGAAAACCACGGCACCGACCCGCGCACGCGGATGCGCCTCTTCGCCGAGCGGGTCGAGGCGATCAAGGCGATCTGGACCGAGCGGGAGGCCTCCTTCCACGGCGAGTTCGTCGACTTCGAGCGGATCCTCTGCGAGCCGAAGCCGGCGCAGCGGCCGCACCCGCCGATCCTGGTCGGGGGCCACGGGCCGACGGTGATCGACCGGGTGCTCGCCTTCGGCGACGCCTGGATCCCGAACTGGACGCCGGACATCCTCGCCCGGGCGGCGGAGCTGCGCGAGCGGGCCGAGCGGCCGATCGACTTCATGACGATGGGCCCGCCCCTCGATCCGAAGGCGCTCGAGGAGCTCGCCGAGGCGGGCACGCGCCGGATCTCCTGGTGGGTGCCGAGCGCCGGGCGGAGCGTGATCGAGCCTCGGCTCGAACGGATCGAGAAAGCGATCGCCGAATTCAACGGCGAGGCGTAGGAGGGACTCCTGAGGACGCCGAGGCAGGCAGCGTGAGCCCGGCGGAGGCGCGCTCCCGCTTCGCTGCGGCCGGGGTCGCCCGCCTCGCCACCGCCGACGCCGCCGGTCGTCCCCACCTCGTGCCGATCGCCTTCGCGGTCGCGGGCGAGACGATCTACAGCGCCGTCGACGCGAAACCGAAGCGCACCCGGGCGCTGCGGCGGCTGGCCAACGTGCGCGAGAACCCGGCCGTATCGCTGCTGGTCGACCACTGGGACGAGGAGGACTGGGCGCGGCTCTGGTGGGTCAGGGCCGACGGCGAGGGGCGGGTTCTGGACGCGGGCGAGCCGGAGGCGGTGCGGGCGATCGCCCTGCTGCGCGAGCGCTACCCACGCCAGCGGGCAGACGGGGCGGTACTCGCGGTCGACGTGGCGCGCTGGAGCGGCTGGACCGCCGCCTGAGCGCAGCGCGTGCCGTCACGCCGGCCGCGTAGATTGGCCGGTCCATGCCCGCGCACCGGTCGATCGAGCGCTTCGAGCAGGGCTCCCACGGCGGTGGGGGCGAACTCGATACGCCCCAGTTCGCCCGCCAGGCGGCCCTCGTCGTCGCCGTCCTCGCCGCCTTCCTCGCGGTCGCCACCTTCCTCTCCAACGAGGCCGTCAAAGAGGTGATCACCGGCGAGTCCGACCGCGCCGATACCTCCTCGCGGCTGGAGAGCAACCAACTGAAGATCGACGTCGCCCAGGGGGCCTCGACGATGCTGAAGATCCTCGCCGACGGCCCCGCCGACGAGGCCAAGGCCGCCGTCGCCGCCGACCTCCACGAGCGCCGGATCGAGAAGGAACTCGTCCCCGCCGACCATTCCCTGAACGAGGAGATCCACGCCGACGAGGCCCACGTCTCCCACTACAACGAAAAGCACCTCCTCTACGAGCTCGCCGAGGTAGCCCTCGAGGTCGGCATCGTCCTCTCCACCGTCTCGATCATCGCCCACCGCCGCTGGCTCCTGGGCAGCGGCGTCGGCGTCGGCGCCATCGGTGCCCTCCTCCTCATAGCCGGCCTCGTCACCGTCTAGGAGCGGTTCCGGCACACAACTTTTGCTTTTCCCGCACCACTAACGGGAATTTCAGTGCCACCCTTGGTCCCATGTCACCGGGTCGCTGGAAGAGCAGATCCGAGCGCCACCGCGAGGAGGCCGACCGCCGCGATGTTCGTTGGCGGGAGGAGATGGAGCGGCACGACGCCAAATGGCGGGAAGAGCGCGCGGCGGCTGATGCGGAACGGGCGAAAGCCGAAGCCAAATGGCGGGAAGAGCGCGCGGCGGCGGAGGCAGAGCGGGAAAAGGCCGACGCCAAGTGGCGGGAGGAACGCGCTGCGGCGGAAGAGAAGCAGAGCGAGGAAAGCGCGGCGGCGGAGGCAGAACGGGCGACGGCCGAGGCCAAATGGCGGGAAGAGCGCGCGACGGCGGAAGAAAAGCGGAGCGAAGAGCGGGCGATGGCGGAGAGCGTCTGGCGCGAAGAGCGCGCGGCGGCGGAAGAAAGACGGAGCGAAGAACGGGCGGTTGCCGAGAGCGCCTGGCGCGAAGAGCGCGCCGCGGCGGAAGAGAGCCGCAACGAGGAACGGGCGGCGGCCGATGCCGAATGGCGGGAGTACTGCACGCGCAAGGAAGCCGAGTTCAGCGAGCGGACCCGTATCACCGAGGCGCGGTGGTCCGAGTTCATCGAGCGCTCGGACGAGCGGCACGCCGAGTTGATGGATCGGCTCGACAAGAGTCAACGTGAAGCGGCGGCCGGGTTGAAGATCGCCATCGATGAACTCAGGGCGACGCGGGGCGACGTGCGTGACGGCACCGATTCGATCGAAGCGATGGCCGAAGGGGTCCTAAAGCTGATCGATCGCTTCGATGAATGGGAAGGGCGACCGCCCGGGCCGCTCAGGTCAGTCTGAATCGGACTCGAGCGCGCCGACCTCGGCCTCGATGCCGGCGATCAGCCAGTTCAGGCCGGTCTCGAAGGCCTCGGCCTTGACGCCGAGGCTCATGTTCTTCTTGCCGCCGAGTTCGTGGAGGTGGGGATAGTTGCCGCTCGCGGCCTGGGTGGCGATGTAGGCGTCGATGTCGGCGACGGAGGGGCCGCCTTCTTCGAGGCCGCCGCAGATGCCGGGGCCGCCCTTGCTGTCGGTGGAGGCTTTGAGTTCCCAGCGGACGAAGCCGATCGTGTAGGTGTCGATCGCGATCAGGGCGGCGCGTTTGCGCTCCGGGGGGAGCGGGAGGGGGGAGACCGCGGCGAGGCTCTGGTCGATGTGGCGGAGGGCATTGGGGCCGATGAAGGGGCGGCGGAAGACGGTGGCGATCATCCAGGGATGGGCGCTGGTGGCCTCGCGGGTGCGTTGGGCGATGCGGCGGAGGTCGTCGCGCCAGTCGCCCGAGGGTGGAGGCTCGGGGAGGATCGCGCCACCCATCACCTCGTCGACCATCAGGTCGATCAGGTCGCCCTTGCGCTCGATGTGTGAGTAGAGGCTCATCGGCCGGGCGCCGAGCTTGGTGGCAAGTCTCCTTATGGAGACCGCCTCGAGTCCCTCGGTGTCGGCGATCTCGATCGCCGCGGCGACGATCGTCTCGCGCGAGAGCGGCTGCTTGTCCTCCGATTGCTCGGCTTCGCGCGTCCAGACGCTGTCGACTCCGCTTGCCATGGGAAAAGCATACCGATTCGATACGGCGTACGAGCTTCTGATACGGTGTATCGCGTGAACCAGCCCGAAGCCGCTTCAGCCGCCCCCGCAGATCCCAACGCACTCGACCGCGAGACGATCGTGGTCGCCGGCGTGGTCCTGCTCGGCGCGATCATGTCGATCCTCGACACGACGATCGTGAACGTCGCGATCGACCGTCTCTCGATCGACTTCCACGCCTCGCTGACGACGATCCAGTGGGTGGTCACCGGCTACACGCTCGCCCTCGCCGCGGTGATCCCGGTGACCGGCTGGGCCGCCGACCGCTTCGGCACCAAGCGCATCTACCTCTCCTCGCTCGCCCTCTTCATGCTCGGCTCCGCCCTCTGCGCGGTGGCCTGGAGCGCCGACTCGCTGATCGCCTTCCGCGTCCTCCAAGGCATCGGCGGCGGCATGATCATGCCCGCGGTCATGACGATCATGACCAAGAAAGCCGGCCCCCACCGGATGGGACGCGTGATGGGCATCCTCGGGGTGCCGATGCTGATCGCGCCGATCCTCGGACCGATCCTCGGCGGCTGGCTGGTCGACGACGTCTCCTGGCGCTGGATCTTCCTGATCAACATCCCGATCGGCGTGGTGGCGATCATCAGCGCCTGGATCAAGCTCGAGCCGGACACCTCGGACCGGGCGCAGAAACTCGACTGGCTCGGCATGGCGCTGCTCTCGCCCGGTCTGACCCTGCTGATCTTCGGCCTCGCCGAGTCGGCCAACGGCGGCTTCGGTCAGCTCAAGTCATGGGCCCCGATCGTCGCCGGAGCGGTGCTGATCGTCAGCTTCTTCTGGCACAGCTGGCGCAAAGGCGCGAGCGCCCTGATCGACATCCGCACCTTCACCCACACCCGCGCCGGTGCCTCGGCGGGCGTCTTCGCGCTCTTCTCGATCGCCTTCTTCGGCGCCCTGCTGCTGATCCCGCTCTACTACCAGACGGTGCGCGGCGCCTCGGCCCTGGAAGCGGGCCTGCTGCTTGCCCCGCAGGGGATCGGCGCGATGATCACGATGCCGCTGGCGGGCAAACTGACCGACAGATATGGTCCGAACCGCTGGCCGGCCTGCGGCATCCCGCTGCTGGTGATCGGCCTCGCCCCGTTCGCCTTCGTCACCGCGACGACCTCCTACTGGCTGCTCTGCTCGTTCAGCTTCGTCCTCGGCCTCGGCATGGGCATGTCGATGATGCCGACGATGACCGCGGCGATGCAGGCGGTCCCGGCGGCGGCGATCGCCCGCACCTCGACCGCGATGAACATCATCCGCCAGGGCGGCGCCTCGATCGGCACCGCGGTGCTCTCCGTCATCCTCGCCGCCGAGATCACCTCGGTTTTCGGCTCGACGATCGGCGGCAACGGCCTGGAATCGGTCCGCCAGCTACCCCCGGCGCAGCAGGCCGCGGCCCAGGGCCCGCTGGCCGAAGCCTTCGCCTCGAGCTTCGTCTGGGCCCTGGTCCTGCTCGGCCTCGCCTTCATCCCGGCGCTCTTCATGGCGCTCGGCAAGTGGGAGACGGCCGAAGAAAGCGCCGCCCCCGACGGCGCTCACGTCGTCCTCGAGTAGCAGCACCCCGACGGCCGGAGTACCGTTCGGTCCATGGAGCAGGACGCCGCTCTGCAAGCGGTCTTCATGCCGGTCCAGCCGCCGAGCACCTTCGAGGAGACGGTCGAGCGCCTCGGTACCGCGATCCGCCTCGGCCTGCTGGCGCCGAGCAGCCGCCTGCCGCCGGAGCGCGAGCTGGCCAAGCAGCTGCGGATCTCCCGCTCGACCCTGCGCCAGGCGCTGACCACGCTGGTCCAGAGCGGCCACCTGGTCTCGCTGCGCGGGCGCAAGGGCGGCACCTTCGTCGCCGCCGAGCCGCCGCTCGTCGACCCGACCGGGGAGCCGCTCGACGCGGGCGCCTGGGAGGTGCTGGATCAGCGGGTCGCGGTCGAGGCGGGCTCCGTCCTGCTCGCCGCCGAACGCGCGCGACCGCCGCGCCTCGATCGCCTCGACGAGCTGATCGAGGCGATGTCGGGCCAGACCGAGGACTTCGAGGAGTACCGGCGCACCGACCTGCGCTTCCACATCGGCCTCGCCGAGGCGGCCGGCTCACCGCGGCTGGTCGCGGCGATGACCGACGTGCAGGGTCAGATGACCGACCTGATCGCGCTGATCCCGCACCCGCCCGAGGTCCTCGCCCGCTCCAACGAGCAGCACGCGAAGATCGTCAAGGCGCTGCGCCGCGAAGACGGTCCACGCGCCGTGCGGCTGATCCGCGAGCACACCGAGGGCACCGAGCACATCCTCGCCGGCCTGCTGCCGGCGCGGGCTCAGGACCTGATCCGCTCCCCGGCCTGATCGAAGAGGGGCTCGGCCGCGACCTCGCCGTCGATCCAGCTGCCGAAGATCTCGATCGATACCGCGGTCCCGGGCACGGCGAGCGCCGCGGGCAGGTAGGCGTAGGCGATCGAGCGCTCCACCGTGTAGCCGTAGCCGCCGGTGGTCACCCGGCCGACCACGTCGCCGCCCGACCGCACCGGCTCGTTGCCGAGCGCCACCCGCCGGGGGTCGGCGAGGGCGATGCAGACGAGTGTGTGGCGGGGCCCGTCCTCCTGCGCGACGGCCAGCGCGTCGCGCCCGATGAACTCGCCCTTGTCGAGCTTCACGCAGAAGCCGACCCCGCCTTCGTATGGGGTCTCGTCCGGGGTGATGTCGGCGCCCCAGACCCGGTAGCCCTTCTCCAGCCGCATCGAGTCGATCGCCCGGTAGCCGCTGGCGACGATGCCGTGCTCCTGGCCCGCCTCCCAGATCGTCCGCCACAGCCCGAGCCCGTACTCGGCCGGGCAGTAGAGCTCCCAGCCGAGCTCGCCGACGTAGGTGACCCGCAGCGCCCGCACCGGCACGTCGCCGACCGTGATCTCCCGCACCGTCATATAGGGGAAGGCCTCGTTGCCGAGGTCGGATGGGACGAGCGGCTGGAGCACGTCGCGGGCGCGCGGTCCCCAGATCCCGAAGCAGGCCCACTGCGAGGTGACGTCGTCGATCCGGACCCCGCTGCCGTCGGGCAGCTTGCGACGCATCCATTCGCGGTCGTGGTTGCCGAAGGCGGTCCCGGTGACGATCCCGAAGCGCTCCTCGCCGAGCCGGGAGACGGTGAAGTCGCACTCGATCCCGCCGCGGCGGTTCAGCATCTGGGTGTAGGTGATCTGCCCGATCCCGCGGGCGACGCGGTTGTCGCAGAGGCCTTCGAGGAAGTCGGCGGCCCCCGGTCCCTCGATCTCCAGCTTGGCGAAGGAGGACTCGTCGAAGATCGCCACCCGCTCGCGGCAGGCGCGGTGCTCGGCGCCGATCGCGGCCGACCAGTTCTGGCCCGCCCAGCCCTGCGGGCGCAGGTCCTCGGCGCCGGCGGCGGTGTTCGGCTCGTACCAGTTGACCCGCTCCCAGCCGGATTTTTCGCCGAAGGAGGCGCCGTGCTCGCGGTGCCAGGCGTTGGCCGAGGAGACGCGCAGCGGCCGGCCGGCGCTGCGCTCGTGGTTGGGATAGCGGATGTCGTAGTAGGTCTCGTAGGTCTCGCGGATCCGCTTGTGGGTGTAGGAGGGCGAGCGGTAGGCGCGCCCGAAGCGGCGGATGTCCATGTGCCAGAGGTCGAGGCTCGGTTCGCCGTCGACGATCCACTCGGCCACGACTTTGCCGATCCCGCCCGCGCCCGCGAGCCCGTGCGCGCAGAAGCCGGCGCAGACGAAGAAGCCCGCCACCTCGGACTCGCCGAGGCAGAACTCGTTGTCGGGCGTGAACGCCTCGGGGCCGTTGATCAATTTGGTCACGGTGATCTCCGACATCGCCGGGACGCGGCGAGTGCTGTTGCGGGTGATCTCCTCGAAGCGGTCCCAGTCCTCTTCCAGGAGGCGCCCGTTGAAGTCGGGCGGGATCGCCTCGAAGTCCCCGGTCCCGTGGGGGAGGAAGGCGGGCCGGCTCTGGCGCTCGTAGCCGCCCATCACCAGCCCGTCGCCGTCCTCGCGGTAGTAGACGAGGAGGTCGGGATCGCGCAGCGTCGGCAGATTCCCCCGCCCCCCGGCGCGTTCGCAGTTGTCCCCAACGGTTGTGGCTAACTGCGAACGCGCTTCGCCGGCGGCCACGCGGGCGTTGCGGACGGCATCCAGCGGCTGCGTCACCAGGTACTGGTGGGACATCGGCAGCAGCGGCACGCGGACGCCCGCCCGGCGGCCGATCTCGGCGGCGAACATCCCGCCCGCGTCGACCACCACCTCGGCCGCGATCTCGCCGCGATCGGTGGTCACCCCGCGCACCCGACCGTTCCGCACCTCGATCCCGGTCACCCGCGTGTCGGTGAAGATCCGGCAGCCGCCGCGCCGCGCCCGGTCGGCGAGCGCGTAGGTCAGCTGCGAGGGGTCGATGTAGCCGTCGGTCGGCAGCCAGGCCGCGCCGAGCACGCCCTCGGTCGACATCAGCGGGAAGAGCTCCTGCGCCTCCGCCGCCGAGATCAGCTCGAGCGGCAGCCCGAAGGTCTTCGCCCAGGCCGCCTGGCGACGCAGCTCCTCCATCCGCTCCTCGGTCGAGGCGAGCCGGATGCCGCCGCATTCGGTCCAGCCCGGGTCGAACTCCGACTCCACCCCGATCCGTCGGTAGAGGTCGACCGAGTGCATCATCATCTTGGTCAGCGAGACCGAGCCGCGCAGCTGCCCGACCAGTCCGGCCGAGTGGAAGGTCGAGCCCGAGGTGAGCTGGTTGCGGTCGACGAGGACGACGTCGTCCCAGCCCAGCTCGGCGAGGTGGTAGGCGAGCGAGGTGCCGCCGACGCCGCCGCCGACGATCACGCAGCGGGCCGCGTCGGGGAGCTCACCGCGGGGCATTTACGTCCTCCAACTGGGCCTCGAACTCAGGGCCTTCGATTGCCGCCAGCAGGCGGTCGAAGTGCTTCGTTGCATAGGCCTTGAAGTCGAAGTCGAGGTCGGAGATCGCCTGCTGGACGACCCCCCACATCGCCTCGCGGAAGTCGGACATCAGGCGCATCAGCCGCAGCGCGGCGAGGTCGGCGGGGGTGGGCGGGCCGCCCAGGTAAGCAGTCAAGAAAGCCTCCTCCTCGGCCGGGCCGAGCTCGTTGTTGACGGCGAAGTTGCCGAGGTCGAACCAGCGGTTGCCCATCCCCGAGTACTCCCAGTCGACGATCCGGATCCCCTCGGGCGTGTCGATGAAGTTGGTCGGCAGCAGGTCGTCGTGGCAGAGGACCGAGGCGTCGCCGTCGAGCGCCGGCGCCGCCTCGATCCGGGTCGCGGCGGCGTGGGCGACGCCGTAGGCGGGCGGGACCTCGCCGCCCCGCTCGCGGGTCGTCGCGGCGTAGTCTTCGACCAGGCGGAAGGCGTCGAAGTCGGCCCCGATCGTCCCGCAGCCGTGGATCTTCGCCAGCGCCGCCGCGACTTCGACCAGCGCCCGCGGCTCGCGCAGTTCGGCGGGCTCCATCGTCGGCCCCTCGACGAAGGCGGTCACGAGGACGATCGGGTCCTCCAGGTAGGCGACCACCTCGGGCGCGACGCCGACCGCCGCGGCCAGCGTGTTCGCCTCGCGCTCCCCCGGCCGGTCGGAGCCGAGCAGCTCGGTGTCGTTGCCGGGCAGGCGCACGACCACCTCGCGGCCGCCGAACCGGGCGCGGAAGTTGTGGTTGGTGATCCCGCCGCCGAGCACCGTCGGCTCACCTTCGGCCGGGCCGAGCTGCGCTTCGAGTCTCTCTCTGGTGTCTGCCGGTAGGGCCAAAGGGTTGAGGAGAAATTTCTCCAAGTTGGCATTGACACGATCCCGAGCGCAAGATTAGTCTCGCCCGGAGTCGTTAGGTCGGCTCGGCACACCTTTTATTTCCGGGCAAGGTCCAACCGAGGGGAAGGGATCACGTGGAGAGCACCAGCGTTCCGATCGACAGCGACGAGAAACGCCTCGCAGAACTCGGCTACAAACAGTCGCTGAACCGCGCCTGGAGCGGGTTCTCCAACTTCGCGATCTCGTTCACGATCATCTCGGTCCTCGCCGGGTGCTTCACCACCTACGGTCAGGCCTGGAACAACGGCGGCCCGATCGCGATCTCGATCGGCTGGCCGCTGATCTCGATCCCGATCCTGATCATCGGCTTCTGCATGTCGGAGCTGGTCTCGGCCTATCCGACCGCGGGCGGGATCTACTGGTGGGCGGGCCGCCTCGGCGGGCCGATCTGGGCCTGGTTCACCGGCTGGTTCAACCTGATCGGGCTGGTTGCGGTGGTCGCCTCGGTCGACTATGCCTGCGCGACCTTCCTCAACGTGATCCTGGGTCTTTACGAAGTGAACATCTTCGGGATCAACTTCGGTGACGAAGCGCACGTCCTTCAGGAGACTTTCCTTCTCTTCTTCCTGATCCTCCTGCTGCACGCGACGATCAACATCCGTAACACCCACCTGCTGTCGCGGATCAACAGCGTCTCGGTCTGGTGGCACGTGCTCGGTGTGGCGGCGATCGTGATCGTGCTGATCTTCGTCCCCGACGGGCACCAGAGCTTCAGCTTCGTCTTCGGTCACCGGATCAACAACAGCGGCTTCGGCGACGGGATGTATTGGTTCTACGTCCTGCCGCTCGGATTCCTGCTGACCCAGTACACGATCACCGGCTTCGACGCCTCGGCACACATCTCCGAGGAGACGCACGGGGCCTCGACCGCGGCCGCAAAGGGCGTCTGGAGATCGATCTTCTACTCCGCGGTGATCGGCTGGATCGTGCTGCTGGCGATCACCTTCGCGGTCACCAACGTCGAAGGCGCGAACGCGGCCGAAGGCTTCGCGCCGAGCCTCCTGGTCGAAGCGCTCGGCAGTGGCTGGGGCAAGTTCGTCTTGATCATCTCCACCGCGGGCCAGCTCTTCTGCGGC
>ERZ778021.1103-NODE-1103-length-35247-cov-5.429387_pt1 | contig 35247 bp, 36 predicted proteins | sample MGYA00375751_ERZ778021 | MGnify/ENA primary metagenome ERZ778021 (study PRJEB29350, sample SAMN05389814) | bioreactor metagenome | isolation source: Thiocyanate stock bioreactor | place: South Africa: University of Cape Town | collected 2013-08-29 ... | reverse complement strand
CTGCGAAGTTGCGGTGGTCAGCCCTCTTCCCCGAGGAAGGCGAGGACCGAGGTGGGGAAGGCTTCGGGCCGCTCGATCATCACCCAGTGGCCGCTGTGCCCGATCGCGTGCAGCTGCACGTCGGGGAGCAGATCCATCAGCGGCAGCGAGGTCTCCGCGAAGGGGACGATCAGGTCGTTGGAGCCGTGGACCAGGAGCACCGGCCTGTCGAGCGCCCGCAGTTCCTCGTCGGAGAGCGCCAGGTCGTCGACCCCGTTCTGGCGCGGCTCCGGGAACATCGCGGCGAAGGCGTCGCGGACGACCGGGTCGGTGCTCGCCTCGTAGCGCATCTGCACCAACTCGTCGGTGACGATCGACTGGTCGTAGGCGAAGAGTTCGATCAGCCGGCGCATCGCCGCCGGGCTCGGGTCGTAGCCCCAGACCTCGGCCAGACCGTCGGGGATCGGCCCACCGATGCCCATCGTCCCCATCGCCACGATGCGGTCGATCGCCTCCGGGCGGGCGGCGGCCAGCGAGAGCGCGATCGCGCCGCCCATCGAGTTGCCGATGATGCTGCAGCGCTCGATCCCGAGCTCGTCGAGGAGGGCCAGCGCGTGGTCGGTCCAGAGCCTGCGGCCATACTCGACCGGGCCATCCGCCTGGGTGCGGTTGAAGCCGACCTGGTCGGGGGCGATAACCCGATAGTTCTCGGCCAGGGCGGCGTAGATCGGTCGCCAGTTGCTCCAGGCCGAGACGCCGGGACCAGAGCCGTGGAGGAGCAGGAGCGGCGGCCCGTCACCCGCATCGTGAAAGAAGGTGTCGATCCCCATCACGTTCAGCGTGCGGCCGATCGCGTCTGGGTCGAGGGTCCTGGATTCGGTCTGGGGGGTCATGTGGCCTATCTGTCCGAGGTGGTTCCTGGTGGTTCGCTACTCGCTTCGACGCTACCACTTATAATGATTCGGTGTCAATTGGCAATGGGCCCCAGGACAAGGAGGAGATCCAATGAAACGCGAGTTGATCAACCCGGAGGGCGTGTTCCCGCATCCGGCCTACACCGGCGTCGCGACGGTGACCGATCCGACGAAATTCCACTTCCTCGCCGGCCGCACGCCCGCCGACCCGAAGACCTACGAGGTGGTGCACAAAGGCGACTTCGCCGCCCAGTACCGCGGGGTGATGAAACAGCTCGACATCGACCCCAAGGCCGTCGGCGCGACCTGGGACGCCGTCGTCTACCGCCGCATCTTCACCCTCGACGTCGACGCCTTCATGGCCTGCCATCTCGACGACGACGAGATCTCCTCCTACTGGGAGGAGGGCAAGGTGCCGCCCAGCACGCTGATCGGCGTCACCCGCCTCTCCGATCCCGACTTCCTGATCGAGGTCGACCTGTTGGCGATCTCCGGGTGACGGCTCACGAGCGCCCGCCTGAGGTTGGCGGGCGCTCTTGTGGCCAATTCCCTATAATGATTCCAGCTTAATGGGTTGTAGCGCAATCCATAACCGATTACGCTCTTACGGGAATCAGGGAACGGAGAGAGAGATGGCAATCGCCCACGTGGCACACGCCGAGCTGCGGGTCACCGACCTCGAGGCTTCGCGAGACTTCTTCACCAGGGTCATGGGACTGTTCGTCAGCCACGAGGACGACGACCACGTCTTCCTCCGCGCCTGGCAGGACTGGGACCACCACACGCTGGTCCTCACGCGCGCCCCGGTCAGCGGGCTCGAGCACGTCGCCTGGCGGGTCGACGGCCCCGATGCGCTGGGCGAGTTCGAGGCGCAGCTGAGAGGCATCGGGATCGAGACCAGCTGGGTCGACGGCGGCTCCGGAGTGAGCCTCGGGCACGGCGACGCGCTGCGCTTCGTCTCCCCCGCCGGAGTCCCGACCGAGCTCTTCTGGGAGGTCGACAAATACGTCGAGCGGGACCCGGCGATGCAGTCGAAGCTGCCCAGCCACCCGCAGCGCTACACCGGCGTCGGCATCCACCCGCGCCGCTTCGACCACGTGAACTTCCTCGTCGACGAGCCGCAGGGCGAGCAGGAATTCTGGTCGGACCAGCTTGGCGTCCGCCACAACTACTTCATCACCGGGGACGTCGGCAACGGCGAACAGCGGCTCGCCTCGTGGCTGGCGAAGACGAACCTCTCGCACGAGATCGCCTTCATGCGCAACCGCGACCAGACCGGCTCGCTGCTCCACCACGTCGCCTACTACGTCGACACCGCCGACCAGATGGTGCGGGCGGCGACGATCCTCGCCGACGCGGACGTGAAGATCGAATGGGGACCGGCCCAGCACGGCACCAGCGGCGCGATCTTCCTCTACTGCATCGAGCCCTCCGGCAACCGGATCGAGGTCTGGAGCGGCGGCTTCCTCCTCTTCGCGCCTGACTGGGAGCCGATCCGCTGGGACCCGACCGTCTCGCCGCTCGGCCTCGAGCTGTGGGGATCGGACATGCCCGACACCTACCTGCGCTACGGCACGACCCTGGGCGCCCCCTCCACCGCCCCCCAGCCGGCGTGAGCGAACGCCCGGGCGGCGGAGTGGTCGCTGCCGCCCGGGCGCTCGCCGGCGCCGGCCTCGTCGACGCCTTCGGCCACGTCTCCGAGCGCGTCGGCGACGTCGCCCTGATCACCCCGGCGGTGCCGATGGCCGCGGTCGGGTCGGCCGACGAGCTGGTCGAGCTGCCGCTCGGGGAGCTGGACGAGCTCCCCGCCGGCGCCCCCAAAGAGGCCTGGATCCACTGGGCCATCTACCGCCGCCGGCCCGAGGTCGGCTCGATCTGCCGCGGCCAGCCCGCGTCACCACTGGCGGTGGCCGCGGTCGCCGACGAGCTCCCCGCGGTGCTCGGCCAGGGCGCGATCGCCGGCGCCCCCGTGCCCGTCTACCGCGACTCGCGCCTGGTCCGCGACCGCGGCCGAGCGATCGAACTCGCCGAGGTGCTGGGAGACGCGCCGTCCCTGATCATGCGCGGCAACGGCGCGCTGGCGACCGCCTCGACCCCGGGCCGGGCGATGGCGCGCCTCTACCTGCTGGAGCGGAGCGCCGAGACCTGGCTCCGCGCCGCCGCGGTCGCCGAGCCCCGCCCCCTCGACGCCGGCGAAGTGGAGGCCTGGCAGTCGGCCGGCGAGGAGCTGCTCGAGCGGCTCTGGCTTTACTTGAGCGCGTAGTGGGTTCGGGAGCGGGCGCTGGCGGATAAGGGACCCGCGATGGTGCGGATCCCGTGCGGGTGACGGCGGAGGTCCGTGACGAGGTGCGCGGGATCGGTGCGGAACCCCACGTCCCTTGAGGAGGTCCGGACGCGCTCTCGACTTTCACCCTGCCCTGGCAAGGTGAAAGTCGACCACGCGACGCGCTGCATGCGACCCCGCGCACTTCCCCCCGAAAGCCTCGCGTCCCCGGCCGCAGGGGCCGCGAACCCCGCCGTCCCCGCCGCACGGCCCCCAGCCCGCGGCCGCCTAACCGAACGCCGGGCGCAGTAGGTCGGTCTCGCCGTCCCACTCGGCGCGCGCGGCGTCGAACATCGAGAAGAAGCCGCGCAGGCCCTCGCTGTCGACGTGCAGCTCGAGGTCGTGGCCGAGCGCGGCGGACCCGTCGTGGTAGGTGAAGTTCACGTCCTCGCCGAAGCGGGCGCTGAGGTATTCGGGCAGCCCGGCGTCGTCCAGCCCGGCCCGTACCTCCTCGACCTCGGCGAGCGGCACCGCGTAGGCGATGTGGTGGAGGCGCGGCAGGGGCCCGCCGGCGAAGCGCTCGGCGGCGCGCTCGGGAGCCATCTTGTCGATCACCATCAACTCGGTCGGCACCCCGTTGCAGATGCCGAAGGCGGAGGCGTGGACGAACTCGGCGGGCTCGCCGCGCGAGGTGACGTCCTCGACCGGGACCACGTCGATGAAGAAGAACGGACCGGCACCGAAGTCCTCGTTCAGCTTCTGCGCGGCGGCGGGGATGTCCTCGACCACGTAGGCGAGGTGGTGGATCTTGCCGAGGTCTTTCATGCGGGCACCTTTCCTAGTTCGGCGGCGATCTCGATGATCAGATCCTCCTGGCCGCCGACCGCCTTGCGCTTGCCGACCTCGACCAGGATGTCCTTGGTCGAGACGTCGAAGCGCTCGGCGGCGCGCTCGGCGTGGAGGAGGAAGGAGGAGTAGACGCCCGCGTAGCCGAGGATCAGCGAGGCGCGATCGACCACCTGCGGGCGGTCCATGATCGGCCGCACCACTTCCTCGGCGACGTCGAGCATCGGGAAGGTCTCGGCGTTCACGTCGATGCCGAGCTTCTCGAAGACCGCGGTGAGGACCTCGGTCGGCGCGTTGCCGGCGCCGGCGCCGAGGCCGCAGGTGCAGCCGTCGATGTAGGTGGCCCCGGTCTCCACCGCGGCGACCGAGTTGGCGATCGAGAGCGAGAGGTTCTCGTGGCCGTGGAAGCCGACCTCGGTGCCCGGCTCGAGCCCGCCGCGGAGCGCCTCGACCCGCGCCTTGACCGTGTCCGGCAGGAGTGCCCCGGCGGAGTCGGTGACGTAGACGGTCTCTGCCCCGGCGGCCTCCATGATCTTCGCCTGCTCGAGCAGCCCTTCGGGCGAGTTCATGTGGGCCATCATCAGGAAGCCGCAGGTCTTGTAGCCGAGCTCACGGGCGAAGGCGATGTGGGAGGGCGAGACGTCGGCCTCGGTCGAGTGGGTGGCGATCCGGGTGACCGAGGCGCCGAGGTCGCGCGCCCGCGCGAGGTCCTCTTTCACCCCGATCCCGGGGAGGAGCAACACCGCGATCCGCGCCCGCTCGACCGCCTTCACCGCGGCCTCGATCAGCTCGTACTCGTCGGTGAGGGCGAAGCCATAGTTGAAGGAGGCGCCGCCGAGGCCGTCGCCGTGGCTGACCTCGATCACGTCGACGCCGGCGCGGTCGAGCGCCGCGGCCACCGTGCTCACCTGCTCGACGCTCAGCTGGTGGCGCTTCGCGTGCGAGCCGTCGCGGAGGGTCGAGTCGACCAGCGTCACCGCGGGCATCAGGCCACCGCCCCGCTCGGCGCCCGCAGCTTCGCCAGCGCCTCGCCGACCGCCACCGCGGCGGCGGTCATGATGTCGAGGTTGCCGGCGTAGGCGGGCAGGTAGTCGGCGGCGCCCTCGACTTCGACGAAGATCGCCACCCGGTCGTCCTCGAACTGCGGCTCGCCGCGCAGGCGATAGCCGGGGACGTAGGTCGCCACCTTCTCCCGCATCGCCTCGATCGAGGCGCGGATCGCGTCGCGGTCGGCGTCCGGCGAGATCTGGCAGAAGACGGTGTCGCGCATCATCAGCGGCGGGTCGGCGGGGTTCAGGATGATGATCGCCTTGCCGCGCTCGGCGCCGCCGATCTCCTCCAGGCCCTTCGCCGTGGTGCGGGTGAAGGCGTCGATCGATTCGCGCGTCCCCGGGCCGGCCGAGAGGCTGGCGATCGTGGCGACGATCTCCGCGTAGGGCACCGGGGTGACCTGGGAGACGGCGGCGACCATCGGGATCGTCGCCTGGCCGCCGCAGGTGATCATGTTCACGTCGGCGGCGTCGATGTGCTGCTCGAGGTTGACCACGGGGACGACGCCGGGGCCCATCTTCGCCGGGGTGAGGTCGATCGACTGGAGGCCGGCGGCTTCGATCTTCGGCGCGTTGGCGCGGTGGGCGCCGGCCGAGGTCGCCTCGAAGACGAAGCGGCACTCCTCCGGGTGGGCGACGATCCAGTCGACCCCTTCGGCGGAGGTGTCGAGGCCCGCGGCGGCGGCGCGCTTGAGGCCGTCGGAGTCGGGGTCGATGCCGATCACCGCGCGCGGCTCCAGGGTCTCCGAGCGTTGCAGCTTGTACATCAGGTCGGTGCCGATGTTGCCCGATCCGAGGATCGCGCAGGGGACCTTCTCGCTCACCGTCCCTCCTCTCTCTTAGGCGCCGAAGCGGGTCGTGACGGAGCCGAGCTCGGCGAACTCGGCTTGGACCGAAGTGCCCGCGGCGACGCCGACCGCGGCGTGCAGGGCGCCGGCGAGGACGAGGTCCCCGGCCCGCAGCGGCACGCCGAACTCGCCCAGCTTGTTGGCGAGCCAGGCGACGCAGCGGATCGGGTTCCCGAGCACCGCGGCGCCGGCGCCGGTCGCGGCGACCGCGCCGTCGACGCTCAGCACCATGCCGATCGTGCGCAGGTCGAGGTCGGCGATCGGGGTCAGCCGGCCGCCGCAGACGACCCGCGCCGAGGAAGCGTTGTCGGCGATCGTGTCGGGCAGCTTGATCTTCCAGTCGGCGACCCGGCTGTCGATGATCTCCAGCGCCGGCAGCGCGCCGGCGACGGCGCGCAGCGCATCGGCCGAGCTGACGCCCGGCCCCTGCAGGTCGGTCTCCATGACGAAGGCGATCTCCGCCTCGATCCGCGGCTGGATCAGCTCCGAGACCGGGATCGGGTCGCCCTCCTCGACGATCATGTCGGCGAAGATCGCGCCGAAGTCCGGCTCGTCCACCCCCAGCTGCTGCTGCATCGCCAGCGAGGTGAGGCCGACCTTGCGGCCGCGGACGAGGCCGCCCTCCTCTTTGCGCCGGTGCACGTTGATCTGCTGGATCCGGTAGGCGTCGGCGACCGTCAGCTCGGCGTTCTCCTCGGTCAACGGACCGATCGGCGCGCGGTCGTCCTCGGCGCTGCGAAGGCGCGCCGCAAGGTCGGCCAGCTGGGTCTCCTCCAGGGGTGCCATCGACGGCCGGAAACCTATCACACATAATGACTATGTTGAATTCTGTTAAGGTCGCCTGGCTGGGTTCACTCCGGGAAGGGAGAGTCAGTGTTCGAGCATCACACCGCTGCGGTGAAGGACGTGCGCCTGCACTACGTGCGGGCCGGAGAGGGCGACCCGGTCGTGCTGCTGCACGGGTGGCCGCAGACCTGGTGGGAGTGGCGCCACGTGATCCCGCAGCTGGCCGAGAGCCACACCCTGATCGTCCCCGACCTGCGCGGGCTCGGCGCCTCCTCGAAGCCCGACTCCGGCTACGACACCGACAACGTCGCCGACGACGTCCACGAGCTGGTGCGCTCACTCGGCTTCGAGAGCATCGACCTCGCGGGCCATGACTGGGGCGCGGCGACCGCCTACTCCTACGCCGCCCAGTTCCGCGACGAGGTGCGGCGGCTGGCGATCTTCGAGATGGTGCTGCCGGGCTTCGGGATCATGGAGGGGGCGATGGCGCCGCAGCCGGGCGGCAACTTCCTCTGGCACATGGGCTGGCAGTCGGTGCCCGACATCCCCTTCGCCCTGCTGCAGGGGCGCGAGGAGCTCTACCTGCGCTGGTTCTTCGGCCACTACGCCTACGACCCGAGCGCGGTGAGCGAGGAGGACATCGCCGTCTACGTCGCGGCGATGACCGGGATCGGCGGGCTGCGCGCCGGGCTCGAGTACTACAAGGCGTTCTTCGAGTCGGCGTCCCAGAACGAGGGGCACCGCGAGCGGCCACTCGACATCCCGGTGCTGGCCTGGGGCGGCGAGGCCTGCCTCGGCCCGCTGACCAAGCAGTGCCTGGAGATGGCGGCGGGTGACGTGAACGGCGGCGTGATCGAGCGCTGCGGCCACTGGATCGGCGAGGAGCGGCCGGAGTTCATCGCCGCCCAGCTGACCGAGTTCTTCGGCGCAGACGGTTAAAAGCAGCACGGGAACGAAGGGGAGTTGGGATGAGCGAGAACGGAGCCGGTGTCGCCGCGGTGCGGCGGGCGCTGGCCGAGGGCGGCTTCCGCGGGGAGCTGCTCGGGGCCGGCGACGAGGGCTACGACGGGGCGCGGTCGATCTGGAACGCGATGGTCGACAAACGGCCGGGGCTGATCGCCCGGGCGGCCGACCGCGACGACGTGGTCGCGGTGGTGAACGCGGCGCGCGAGTGCGGGACGCCGCTGGCGGTCCGGGCGGGCGGCCACGGGATCATCGGCTCGGCGATCGCCGACGAGGACGGCGTGACGCTCGACCTGACGCTGATGCGCGGGGTCGAGGTCGACGTCGAGACCAAGATCGTCCACGTGCAGGGCGGCTGCAAGCTCGGCGATGTCGACGCGGCGACCGCCGAGCACGGGCTCGCGGTCCCGGCCGGGATCGTCTCCGACACCGGGGTGCCGGGGCTCGCCCTCGGCGGCGGCATCGGCTGGCTCTCCCGCAAGCACGGGCTGACCTGCGACAACTTCGTCTCGCTCGAGGTGGTGACCGCCGACGGCGAGGTGCTGGAGGTCCACGAGGGGTCCCACCCGGACCTCTTCTGGGCGCTCCGCGGCGGCGGCGGCAACTTCGGCGTCGTCACCAGGTTCAGCTTCCAGGGGTACGACTTCGGCCCGACGATGCGCTTCGGCGCGGCGCTCTACCACGAGGAGGAGGCGCGGGCGGCGCTGCGCGAATACGCCGCGATCTATCCCTCGCTGCCGAACGTCGTCGGCTGGCACGTGGCGATGAAGCGGGCGATGCCGGGGCTGCCGTTCGTCCCCGACGAGCTGGTCGGCACGCCGATGGTGATGCTCTTCTGCATGTGGCTGGACGACCCGGAGTCCCAGGAAGGGGTGGAGATGGTGGAGCGCCTGCTCGCCGTCGGTGACCCCGCCGTCACCGGCAGCGCCGTGATCCCGTTCGGGCTCGGCATGCAGCGCTTCCTCGACGCCGAGTTCCCCGATGGCCTCCGCAACTACACGAAAGAGGCGCACCTGAAGGAGCTCTCCGAGGGGGCGATCGACGCGCTGGTCGACTTCTGGGCCGAGGGCCTCGGGGCGGGGACGACGATCGAAGGCGAGCTGGCGATCTACGGCCTCGGCGGCGTCGCGCGAGAGGTCGGTGAGATGGAGTCGGCCTTCTCCAACCGCGACAGCCTCTGGTGGATCAACTGGGCCAACCACTGGCACGACGCGGTCGACGACGACACCAACATGGACATCATCCGTGCCTCCTACAAGCGACTCGAGCCTTGGGTCGGAAAGGGCGTCTACGTCAACATGCTCAATGTGGATGAGCTGGATCGGGTAGTGGAGGCCTACGGTGGGCCGGAGAAGTACGCTCGGCTCGGCCTGGTGAAGGCGAAGTACGACCCGACCAACCTGTTCCGGATGAACCACAACATCAAGCCCACGGCCGCCGCGGAGACCGCGTGAGCGCCGCCGGTGCCCTGCCGCGGCGGGTCGGCGTCGCCCGCGCCGGCGGCGGCGACCCGAAGCTGGTCGCCGACTACGGCGACCGCGTCGTCTCCCTCACCGCGGCCCTCGGCTGGGACCACTGCTCGACCGTCGAGCTGATCCGCCGCTGGGACGAGCTCGCCCCGCGTCTCGAGGAAATCGGCGGCTCGCCGAACGAGCTCGACCCGGCGGGACTCACCTGGGAGCCGCCGGTGATGCCGCAGAAGGTGATCTGCGTGGGGGCCAACTACACCGACCACCTCGAGGAGATGGAGCGCGCGGGCGCGCCGAAAATCGAGGGCGTGACCTACCCCTTCTCCTTCCTCAAGCCGCCGAGCACCTCGCTCGTCGGCAGCGACGTCGAGGTGGCGATGCCGGGCTTCGGCAACGAACTGGACTGGGAGGCGGAGCTGGCCATCGTGATCGGCCGGCCCGAGCTCGCCCGCACCGACCCGCTGGGGGCGATCTTCGGCTACACGATGCTGAACGACCTCTCGATGCGCGATTTCGTCGCCCCCTTCCCCCACCCGCTCGGCCTCGACGCGGTGATCGGCAAGGGCTGGGACGGGGCGGCGCCGATGGGCACCTGGATCACCCGCGCCGAGCTGGCCGGCGATCCCACGAATATGCCGATCAGCCTGAAGGTGAACGGCGAGCCGAAGCAGCAGAGCTCGACCGCGAAGATGATCTTCTCGGTCGAGGAGCTGGTCGCCTTCTACGGCCGCGTGCTGACCTTGGAGGTCGGCGACGTGATCGCCACCGGGACGCCGGCGGGCGTCGGCGCCGGGGCCCAGCCGCCGGAGTTCCTCAAGCCCGGCGACGTGATCGAGTGCGAGATCGGCGACCTGGGAGTGCTCCGCACCCCGATCACCGCCCCGGTCGAACCGATCTCCCTAGATATCCACTAGGAATTCCCGCTCGCGCGAAGAGAGGCGGGGGATCCCGTCCTCTTTGCCGAAGCGGCGAAAGTGCTCGGACTCGGCGTGCGCCTGGTAGGCGGCCTCGTCGGCGTACTGCTCGTAGATGACGAAGCGCCGCGCGTCCTCGGGGTCGCGGTGCACTACATAAGCGAGGTTGCCCGGCTCCGCCCGCGAGGGCTCGGTCAGGTTCGTCAGCGCGGCCGCGACCGCGTCCTCCTCGCCGTCCTTGGCGGTCCAGTAGGCGATCACGACGTAGGCCATGGCGTGGAGACTACGGGTCGGGACCTACGAGGCCGAGCGCGCCATCGCGGCGAGCTCGTAGCCGGCGTCCTCAAGGCTCGTCGCGCCGAGGAATCCGAACACCGCCCGCACTTCCTCGGGGCCGGTGGCCCGGAACCCATGCCAGGAGCCCTTCGGGAGGAGCGCCGCCTCGCCGACCTCGACCGGCACCTCGTTCCCATCCGCATCCAGCTGCGCCCCCTCGCCCGAGAGCACGATGAAGAACTCGGCCGCCTCGGCGTGCCGGTGCAGCTCGTGCGCCCCGCCGTGGGGAGCGAACCGGCTGTTGCCGACGACGATCGAGCCCGTATCGCAGATCTCATCGGTGGCGAGCCAACGCGCGTTCATGCCGATGAAGCCGGTGGCGGGATCGTCGAGCTCGACCTCGTCGGTCTCCAGTCCGGTGAGAACCTTGGGCAAGGCCACCCCGCCCACCTCTTCTGCAGTTGTGGTGGGCGGGGTGGCCTTGCTTGCCGGCTCCCAGCCGGCCGCAGCGCCACTAGATGCCGATAGAACCACCAGGAGATCCAAGCCTTCGGGACCTGCCGTCAGCGAGTGCGAGGAATTGGCAGGCGCGTAGAGAAGATTCCCCATCTCGATAGAGACCCACTCGCCGTTTACCAGAGCGCTCCCGGAACCCTCCAGCACCAGGCTGACCTCCTCCGACCCCGGATGCCGATGGGGTTCCTGCCCACCCCCGGCCTCGATCGTCATCCGTCCCACAGCCCCGTGCTCGGAGTTGCCGAGGTCGGCGTCGAGGAGCCAGGAGAGGTCGGTCAAGGGTTGGGTTCCCCATCCGGCGGCGCGCTCGGGGCGCGCCTTGCAAAGCTTCGTCAGATGCATCTGCGCTCGATCCCTCCTAGTCCTCCACCCACTACTATAACCATTATAGGTTTTAGGATCGACTGGGTTTCTAGGGACAAAGGAGTGGCGTATGCGTTTGGAGGGAAAGCGAGTTCTGATCACCGGTACGGCGGGCGGTCAGGGAGAGGCGGCGCAGCGGTTGTTCGCCGCCGAGGGGGCGCGGGTGATCGGCTGCGATCTGCAGGACGGGGCGGCGGAAAAGACCGCTGCCGAGTTGCGGGAGGCCGGGCACGACGTGCACGGGGATACGGTCGACCTGAGCGATGCGGCCGCCGCGACCGAGTGGGTCGACGGCGCCGCCGAGCGGCTGGGCGGGATCGACGTGCTCTACAACAACGCCGCCGGCTTCGGCTTCGCCCCGTTCGCCGACATGACCCACGAGCTGTTTCGCCACGTGTTGAACGTGGAGCTGGAGCTGGTGTTCAACACGATCAAGCCGGGTTGGGCCCACATGGTGAAGGGCGGCGGCGGGTCGATCGTCAATACGGCCTCCTATTCGGCCCTGCGGGGGATCGAGCCGCTCGGCCAGGTCGCCCACGCGGCGGCCAAGGGGGGCGTGATATCGATGACGCGCTCGCTGGCCGCCGAGGGCGCCAAAGACAACATCCGCGCCAACGCGATCAGCCCCGGCTTCGTGAAATCCCCCGCCACCGACTTCGCCGTCCCCCAAGAGGGCCGCGAATGGCAGCTCTCCAAACACCTGATCCAGCGCCCCGGCACCGGTGAGGACATCGCCTACCTCGCCATGTACCTCGCCTCCGACGAGTCCGGCTGGGTCACCGGCCAGAACTTCTCCATCGACGGCGGCGCCACGGCGGGCTTCCGTTAGGCCAAGTCAGGGGGGAGAACTTCCCTCCGTTCGCTCCTTGTTCGGATATGGCGAACAAGGAGCGAACGGAGGGTTTGGACCGTCGGAGGTTGGCGGCGGTCGCGACGCAACAGCACGGTGTCGTGTCTATCCGTCAGCTAGAGCGACTCGGCTTCGGGCGGAGCACGGTGACGGATGAAGTAGCCGCGGGACGCCTTCATCGACTGCATCGGGGCGTGTACTCCGTCGGGCACGAGAAGCTGAGCTGGCACGGGCACTGCCTCGGCGCCGTCCTCGCCAACGCTCCCGACGCCGTCGCCAGCCATCTCAGCGCCGGCTGGATCTGGGGACTACTTCGCAGTCGGCCATCGGGCGAGTTTCACGTGACGGCTCCGACCCGCCGCCACTCGAAGCCGCAGTTCGTCGTCCACCGGGCGGTCCTGCCCGACGAGGACCGAGCCCTCGTCGAAGGCATTGCGGTGACTTCCCTGGCCCGAACCCAGCTCGACCTCGCCGCCAGACGAACCCGCGCCCAGGTCGAAAAATCCCTGAAGCGCAGCGAAGAACACGACGAGCTCGACCTGAGGGCTCTCGAATCGATCCTCGCCCGCTGCGGCAACCATCCCGGCCGCGGACCGCTCCGAGCCGCGCTCGACATCTACGTTCCCGACCCGACCGTCACCCGCTCCAGCGTCGAGCGGGAATTTCGGGACCTCGTGCGCAAGGCCGGGCTCCCGACGCCGTCGATGAACTACGCGGTCGCCGGTTACGAGCTCGACGCCTATTGGCCCGACGCGCGCTTCGCGGTCGAACTCGAGGTGTACGAGACGCACGGGGACCGTGCCTCCTTCGAGGCCGACCCGGTGCGCCACGCGGAGTTGCTGCTGGCCGGGATCGAGATGATCCGCGTCACCGGCCCGCGCCTGAAGCGCGAGCCGGGAACGGTGATCGCGACGGTCAGGACGCTCCTGGGACAGCGCCGCCGGCAAGCGGCGTGAGCTGTTCGATGTCGTAGCGGCGGCGGAGGTCTTCGATCTCGTCCTGGTCGACGCCGCCGGCGGAACGCGCGAGGATCGCGGCTAGCTCTTCGAAGTAATGCTCGTGGCCGCCCGGCACCGAGGACTGGAAGAACATCCGCGCGGGCTGGTCGGTCGGGTTGCCGAAGGCGTGCGGGACGCCCGGCGGCACGAACATGAACTGGCCCGGACCGCCGCGGATGAAGCGCTTGCCGGTGGGCGATTCCCACTCGTGCCAGTCGGGGACGGAGCGGTCGACCGGCTCGAAGACGAGGAACTCGAGTTCTCCCTCGAGGATGAAGAAGATCTCCTCGCCGCTGCCGTGGACGTGGGCGCCGACGTCATAGTGGGCCTGGATGCCGACCTCGAAGCTCGAGGTCATCGCCGGATCCATCGGCGCCTTCAGCACCACGTCGAGGCCTTTGCCGGCGACGCGCTCGCCCTCCCCCGGGCCGAGCATGATCCCCTCGGCCGGCATCAGTGCATCTCCCAGCCGCCGTCGACGTTGAACGCCGCGCCGGTGAGGTTGTGGGCCCGATCGGAAGCGAGGAACGCCGCCATCTCACCACAGTCGCGCGGGGTCTGGAAGCGGCCGAGCGGGATTTCGGCACGAAACCAGTCCCAGGTCGCCTCCTCCGACTGCCCCTGGATCGCGCTGAACAGTTTCACCACGCCGCCGTGCAGTTCGGTCTCCAGGATCCCCGGGTGGATCGAGTTCACCGTCACCCCGTGCGGCGCCAGCTCCTTCGCCAGCGACTGGGTCATCCCGGTGACGGCGAACTTCGAGGCGACGTACTGGATCACCAGGGCGAAGCCGGTCTGGCCGACGATCGAGGAGATGTTGATGATCCGCCCGTGGTCGGACTCGATCACGCTCGGCACGAACGCCCGGCTGCAGAGGAAGACGCCGCGCGCGTTGATGTCCATCACCCGGTCCCACTCGTCCTCGCCCATGTCCTGCACCGGGGTCGGGATCGGCCCGACGCCGGCGTTGTTGACGAGGATGTCGACGGTGCCGAGCTCGTCGGCCACCGCCTTGGCCAGCGCCGCGACCGAGTCGGCCTTGCTGACGTCGGTAGCCACCGCGAGCGAGCGCCCCGGCAGCGCCGCGGCGTGCTCCTCGGCCGCCGCCCCGTCGATGTCGGCGACCACCACGGTCGCCCCCTGCTCGGCGAGGCATTCCGAAATGCCCGCGCCGATCCCTTTGGCGCCCCCGGTGACAACCGCGACGCGCCCGTCCAGATCAGCCATCTTCCTCTCCTGTCCCGTTTGTGAATGCATGTCCCAAGAGCTCCCGGATCCCGGCCCGGTCGATCGGCGCCGGCGTCGGCGCCGCCGCCTCGGCGCCCTGCGCGGCCGCCTCGTCGAGGTCGGCCTCGCGCAGGCCGAGGGCGGCCAGCCCGCCGCCGAGGTCGAGGTCGCGCGCCAGGTCGCGCAGGCCGGTGACCGCGTCGTCGGCGCCGAGCGCCGCGGCGATCCGCGCCTGCGCGTCCGGCGCCGCCTCGCGGTAGTAGTCGACGACCCAGGGCAGCACCGCCGCGTGCACCTCGGCGTGGGGCAGCCCGAAGCTGCCGCCGAGGACGTGGCAGAGCTTGTGGTGGAGGCCGGTGCCGGCGACGGCGAGCGCGGTGCCCGCGAGCCAGGCCCCGCGCAGCGATTCGGCGCGCGCCTCGAGGTCGCCCGGGTCGGCGTGGGACGCCCGCAGGCCGCGGGCGAGGCGGGCGATCCCGTCGCTCGCGACCGCGTCGGTGACCGGGTTGGCGGCCGGCGTCCACATCGCCTCGACGCAGTGCGCCATCGCGTTCATCCCGCTCGCCGCGCCGGGCCGCGGGGGCAGGGAGAGGAGCAGCTTGGGGTCGTAGATCACGGTCCGCGGCAGCACCCGGGGGTCGCTGCCGGTGGTTTTGCGCCCGTCGGCGGTGATCCCCCAGATCGGCGTCATCTCGGAGCCCGCGTAGGTGGTCGGGATCGCGACGATCGGGATCCCGGTCTCCAGCGCCAGGGCCTTGGCGAGCCCGGTCGCCGAGCCGCCGCCGACGGCGACGAGGCAGTCGACGCCGAGCTCCGCGGCCCGGCGCCGCGTCCGCTCGACCAGGTCGGCGGGGACGTGCTGGGCGACGTCGTCGATCGTCCCGGCGTGGCGGGCGTCCAGCTCCCGTTCGATCCGCTCGCGGAGGACCGCGTCGAGGAGCCCGTCGACGAGGAGCACCCGCCCGGCGCCGAGCCGCTCGACCTCGGCGGCGACCCCGCCGACCGCGCCGGCGCCGAAGACGACGCGCCCGGGCAGCGCCTCGTAGATCCGGGCGCCGGGCGGCGCGGGGACGGCCGCGGCCCGCGCGCCGGCCGCCGAGGGCTCGCCGGCGGCCATCAGTGCGTGCGCCCCAGGTCCTTCACGGCGGCCTCGTCCTCCCCCGGCGCCAGGACTAAGTCGAGCTCCAGGGACACCCAGGGCTCCTCGACCCCCTCGGGGCGCTCGGGATCGTCGGCGGCGCGCTCCTCGAAGGTCCGCATCAGGGACGGCTTCACGGCGAAGACCGCGTCGTCGCCCAGGTACTCGCTCTCGGCGTCGAAGATGTGGGTGGTGACCGACCTGTGTCCCGGCGCCCGGACGACGATGTGGACGTGGGCGGGGCGCCAGGGATGGCGGCCGGTGGCGGCGAGCATGCGGCCGACCGGGCCGTCGTCGGGGATCGGGTAGGGGACCGGGCGCACGGCGCGGAAGGCGAAGCGGCCCTCGGCGTCGGTCTCGAAGCGCCCGCGCAGGTGGTCGTCGGGGGCCTCCTCGTCCTGGACCGCGTAGAGGCGGTTGTCGCCGTTCTGCCAGACGTCGAGTTCGGCGCCCGCGATCGGCTCGCCGCCGGTGTCGAGCACCCGCCCGTGCACCCAGGCGGGCACGCCCGCCTCCTGCTCGGCGATGTCGGCGCCGTAGGGCCGCAGCGGCGAGCCCGCTACGTAGAAGGGCCCGAGCACGGTCGACTCGGTGGCGCCGTCGGGAGCGGGATGGGCGAGCGCGTCGACCAGCATCGAGACCCCCAGCGAGTCCGACCAGAGGATGAACTCCTGGCGCTTGTCGTCGGTGATGTGGCCGGTGGCGGTGAGCTCGCCGATCGCCGCCGCCCACTCGGCCTCGGTCAGCCCGACCTCGGTGACGAAGCCGTGCAGGTGGGCGACCAGCGCCTGCATGATCTCCCGCAGGCGCGGGTCGGCGCAGGAGTCGAAGCGGGCGATGACCTGCGCGGTGATCTCCGCGGGCGAGACCGCACGGTCCTCCCCGCCCGCGCCCGGTGCGCCGCTCTCGCCCGTCGCGCTCACGACACCCCCGCGCCGATGTCGATGCCGAGGAGCCGCGCCGCGTTGTCGCGGCCGATCTTGCGGCGATCGGCGGCGCTGATCGGCACCGTGTCGAACCACTCGGCCGCCTCGGCGGTGCGCTCGAACGGGTAGTCGGCGGCGAAGAGGATCCGGTCGGCGCCGACCTGCAGCATCGCCCCCAGCAGCGACGGCGTGTGGAAGTTGCCGCTGGTGGTGATGAAGAAGTTCTCCCGCAGGACCTCCGCCGGGCCGCGCTCCAGGGTCACGCTGGGGATGTGGGACAGCCGCTGCTCGGTGCGCTCGACCGCGAACGGCAAGAGCTCCCCCATGTGGCCGATCACGATCTGCAGCTCCGGGAAGCGGTCGAACAGCCCGCTCACCATCATCCGCTGGCAGTGCGTCGCGGTCTCCACCGTGAACGCCCAGGTCGGGCCGAGGAGCGCCTCACGCCCCTCGTAGTAGCGCCGCTCGGTCGGCAGCGGGTTGCGCGGGTGCAGGTAAAAGGGGACGCCGAGCGCGGCCACCCGCTCCCAGAACGGCAGGTAGGCCTCTTCGTCGTAGTAGCGCGCCGTCCCCAGACCGCCGACGCTGGAGTAGCCGTTCACGAGCGCGCCGCGGAAGCCGAGCTCGTTCACGCAGCGCTCCAGCTCGCCGGCCGCCGCCCCCGGGTCCTGCAGCGCCAGCGCCGCCAGCCCGACGTAGCGGTCCGGGTGCGCGCGCACCGCGTCGGCAAGCGCGTCGTTGGCATCCGCCGCCTTCGCCGTCGCCTCCGCCGGGTCGACGATGTCCTGGATGCAGGGAGCGGCGAGCGAGACCGCGGCGATCTCGATCCCGGCCGCGTCCATGTCGGCGAGTCGGACCTCCCCGGTCTCCTGCAGAGCGTCGGCCATCGCCGTCCACTCCTCCTGCTTCCAGCCGATCGAGCCGAAGATCGTGTCCTTCAGCTCCGGCGTCACAAAGTGCTCCTCGACGGCGATCTTTCCGCGCATCAACCCTCCTCGTCGGCCTCCCTTGCCCTCCTCTCGATCCTCGCAGGCCGTTACGAAATAGTCAACTCGCTACGGATCGTGTAATGTCGGCGGCAGGGAAAACGACGACCCGAGGAGGTCGGAGGAGATGGAGAGCGGAACTCCGCAGCTGCGGACGGACACGCCCGAGACGACGCCGGTCGACGTCTCGAAACTGGGCTTTCACGTGGTCACGACGCAGGACGTCGGCGCGATCGCGGCCCACTACGAAGAGGCGCTGCAGCTGGCGCGCAGCGGCGAGGAGGGCGACACCGTCTACCTGACCACGGCGGGGGACCACCACTCGGTGGCGATCCGCAAGGGCGAGCCGCACGGGCGCGCCGGGCTCGGCTTCGAGATCCACGGCACGCTCGACGAGACCGCCGAGCGGCTGACCGCGGCGGGGATCGACTTCGAGCGCCGCTCCGACCCGGAACCCGGGATCGGCGACGCGATCGTGATGAGCGAGTTCGAGAGCGGCACCCCGATCACCCTCTACAAGAACCAGGGGTCGAGCGGCGTCGGCTCGGTCGTCGGCGTGCGCCCGGCGAAGCTCGGCCACATCGCCTCCTTCGTCGAAGACCTCGCCGCCGGCCACGAGTTCTACCTCGGCGTCATGGGCTTCCGCTGGGCCGACACGATCGGCGATTTCTTCAGCTTCCTGCGCTGCAACGCCGACCACCACGTGGTCAACATGATGACCTCGAAGAAACGCCACGGGCTGCACCACGTCGCCTACGAAATGCGCGACTTCATGCACCTGAAGGAAATGCTCGACCACCTCGGCGCGCGGGACATCCGCATGGCCTGGGGACCGGGCCGCCACGGCGTCGGGCACAACATCTTCACCTACCACCCCGACCCCGACGGCAACTTCATCGAGCTCTTCACCGAGATCGACATGATCGCCGACGAGGAGACCGGCACCTTCGAGCCGCGCCCGTGGCACGAGGAATGGCCGCAGGGCCCGAAATTCTGGACGCCCGAGCCGGCCGCCGCGAACAAGTGGGGGTGGATCAACCCCGACTTCATGGACCACTAGGGGGCTGCCCGATGCGCGCCGTGACGATGCGCGAGTTCGGCGGTGAGGACGTCCTGCGGCTGGAGGACGTCCCCGACCCCACGCCCGGGCCGGGCCAGGTCCGGGTGCGGGTCGCGGCGGTGGAGGTCTCGCGCACGCGCGACGTCGCCACCCGCACCGGCCGCCACCCGTTCTCGCAGTTCGTGACCCTCCCCCACATCCTCGGCGGTGACTTCGGCGGGACGATCGAGTCGGTCGGCGAGGGCGTCGACCCCGGCCTGGTCGGCACCCGCGTCGCCGTCTCCAACACCGAGACCTGCGGCGAGTGCGAGGCGTGCCTGAGCGGCCACACCGAGCAGTGCGCCGAACTCACCCTCCTCGGGATCCACCGGCGCGGCTCCTACGCCGAGTTCGCCGTCGTCGGCGCCGGCAACGCCCACCCGGTTCCCGACGATCTCTCCCTGGGGGAGGCCGCGGCGCTAGCCGCCGACGGGGCGATCGCCTTCACCCAGCTCCAGGTCGCGGGCGTCGGCCCGGGCACGAAGCTGCTGGTGACCGGCGTCACCGGGGCGCTGGGATCGACCCTGGCGGCGCTCGGCAACCACCTCGGCGCCGACGTGATCGGGCTCTCCCGCCGCCCCGGCCAGGTACCGGAGGGCTTCAATCTTGCCGCGAACCTGGACGCCGGCGACCCGAACCTCACCGAGGCGCTGATGGAGGCCACCGACGGCTCCGGCCTCGACGCGGTCACCGACAACGTCGCCAACCCGGACGCCTTCGCCGCCTACTTCCCGGCCCTGGCGATCGGCGCCCGCGTCGTCTTCTCCGGCGCGATCGGCAACCCCGAGCTGCCGATCCTCCCCGTCCCGGCCGCCCCGCTCTACGTGAAAAGCATCTCCCTGCTCGGCGTCCGCACCACCACCCCGGCCGATCGCAAGCGCCTCTGGGAGCTGGTCGACGCGGGCTTCCGCCTGCCCGCCGGGTCGATCGCCGAGCTGCCGCTCGAGCAGGCCGCCGAGGCCCACGTGCGGATCCAGAGCGGCGCCCAGCACGGCCACACCCTGCTCACGGTCGAGTCGTCATAGGGGCGGGCCGTGGCGGAGCCGACGCACGACGTGGCGATCGTCGGCTACGGGCCGACCGGGATGACGCTGGCGGCGCTGCTCGGCCGCGCCGGGCACCGCGTCGTCGTGCTGGAGCGCTACCCCGGCCTCTACAACCTGCCGCGGGCAGCCTGCTTCGACGACGAGATCATGCGCACCTTCCAGAAGCTCGGCGTGAGCGAGGAGGTGCTTCCCGGGGCGGTCGTCCAGCGCGACTACGAGTGGGTGAACGGCGACGGCGAGACGCTGGTCGAGATCTCCTACGACGACCCCGCCCCCGGCGGCTGGGCCCAGCTCTACATGATGTTCCAGCCCCACATCGAGGACGTGCTCGACGGCCTCTGCCGCTCGCTGCCGGAGGTCGAGGTGCACCAGGGGGTGACGGTCGAGGGCATGCGCGCCGACGGCGAGGGGGTCGAGCTGCGCGGGCGCCGCGACGACGGCGGCGGGATGGTGGTGCGGGCGCGCTACGTCGTCGGCGCCGACGGCGGCACCGGGTTCGTCCGCCCCGCCCTCGGGATCGGCTTCGACAGCTACGGCTTCGAAGAGAACTGGCTGGTCTGCGACTTCGCCTGCCCGCCCGACCTCGACGGCGTGCCCACCTTCCGCCAGGTCTGCGACCCGGCGCAGCCGATCGCGATCGTCCGCATCGGCCCCGACCACCAGCGCTTCTCCTTCATGCTCGAGCCCGACGAAGACCGCGCCACGGCGACCTCCCCGGAGCGGGTCTGGGCCCGCGTCGCCGACTACCTCACCCCCGCCGACGCCGAGCTGATCCGGGTCGCCAACTACGTCTTCCGCTCGCGGGTGGCGGAGCGCTGGCGCGAAGGCCGGGTGCTGTTGGCCGGCGACGCCGCGCACGAGATGCCGCCGTTCCTCGCCCAGGGCATGTGCTCGGGGATGCGGGACGCCCACAACATCGCCTGGAAGCTCGACCTCGTCCTTCGCGACCTGGCCCCCGCCGACCTGCTCGACACCTACCAGCCGGAGCGCGAGCCGCACGTCCGCTTCATCACCGAGAAAGCGATCGAGCTGGGACGGGTGCAGACGCTGCGCGACCCGGCGCGGGCGCGCGAGCGCGACGAGCGCATGCTGCGGGCGCGGGCCGAGAAGCGGGCGCCGGAGAAGCTCCGCTATCCGCCGCTCTCGGAGGGCGGGCTGGCGACGCGGATCGGCGCCCCGCACGCGGGCGAGTTCTTCGTCCAGGGCCAGGTCGGCGGCGACGCCGGCGTCGGGCGCTTCGACGACGTCGTCGGCCAGGGCCCCTGCATCGTCGCCCGCAACGGCGCGCTCGCCGGGCTCGACCTGCGCCGGCGCCAGGAATGGGCGGCGATCGGCGGCCACGTGGCCTGGGTCGGCGACGGCGACGGGCAGGTGCGGCTGGAAGGCGTCACCGCGGTGGTCGACCGCGACGGGACCTACGGGCGCTGGTTCGACGGACATGACTGCGACGCGGCGGTCGTGCGACCCGACTGGTACCTGTTCGGGACGGCCGATCGGGGCGAGAGACTGGCGGGCCTGGTCGACGCCACGCTGAGGGCGCTCGGCGGTAGCGGGAGCGGGAGATGAACGGCAAAGGAGGCGCGGCACGGTGACCGAGAAGTCGGAGCCCAGCTCGGGGCAGGGGATCAAATCGATCGAGGTCGGGGCGCGGGTGCTGCGGGCGCTGGAGCGCGGGCGCGGGCCGATGTCGCTGTCGGAGGTGGCGCGCGGCGCCGACCTCCACCCGGCCAAAACGCACCGCTACCTGACCAGCCTGACCCGCACCGGCCTCGCCTCCCAGGACGCCGGGAGCGGGCTCTACGACCTCGGCCCGGAAGCGCGGGCGCTCGGGGTCGAGGCGGTGCGGCGCGCCGACTCGGTCCGCACCGCCTCGGCCTTCGCGACCGAGCTGCGCGACGACAGCGGCCACACCGTGAACCTCTCGGTCTGGAGCGAGGGCGGGCCGGTCCTGGTCGGCTGGGACACCGGGGCGCACCTGCTGCCGATCGTGATCCGGCTCGGCTCGACCCTGCCGATGCTCGACTCCGCGGTCGGCCACATCTTCCTCGGCCAACTGCCGAAGGCGGCGACCGCGCCGGTGATCAAGGCGCAGCAGAAGCAGGGCTCGACCCGGGAGATGAGCGCCGCGGCGATCGACGAGCTCCGCCGCGCGATGCGCGAGGTTCCCTTCGCCCGCACCGTGAACCAGATGATCTTCGGGCTCGCCGCCCTGGCCGCGCCGGTGTTCGGCGCGGCCGGCGAGATCGAGCTCGTGCTGGGCCTGGTGCTGCCCGGCGGGATGGCCTCCGAGCGCGAGCTCGATCGATTGGGGACGCGGGTGCGCGTGGCCGCCGACCGCGCCTCGCGGGAGCTCGGCTACGCGGGCTGACCCTCGGCGACCCAGCGACGGATCGCCGCCAGCGTCGATTCGACGGCTTTCTCGTAATCGCCCTTCATCGTCTCTTCGTAGTCGGTCTCCTCGGCCGAGCCGGGCTCGACCCCTTCCAGCTCGAGGTCGAAGCTGAAGCGCAGCGAGAGCTCGCCGTCGTCGTCCTCGAGGATCTCGTTCAGGATCGTCCCCAGCACGGCGCCGGAGGTGCGGTCGAAGCGGACCGTCTCCTGCGGTTCGAAGGTGATCCGCTCGCCGAGCCGCTGGCCGCGGAATTCGATCTCCCGCTGCAGCCAGTTGTCGCCGCTGTCGGTGACCTCGCAGTGGGTCATCGAGGGGACGTACGGGAGGGCGTTGTGGGCCTTCTTCTCGAGGCCTTTCCAGACGTCGGCGCGGCCGAGCCGGACCTCGGTGCCCTCGGGGTTGACCGGGACGGAGTATGAGACGGAGATCATGCGGCGCTCCTTTCCTTGAACCGTTCTTGGGAGGTCTCGAAGATGTCCTCGTTGCCCTCGCCCCAGCTGAAGTGCTGGGTCATCGAGTTGATCTCCCACCCGCCGGGCTTGCGCTGCAGCTCGTTGGTGTAGCTGCCGCGCATGAGGAAGAAGTCACCGCCCGGCGCGCCGCGCAGCAGGTGCTGTGCGTACATGTAGGAGGTGCAGGTGGCCCGGTCGTCGCCGTGGAAGGCGATCACGTGGTTGGGGCTGAGGTGCTGGCGCTGGTCGAAGCCGGTGAGCACGTCGCGGGCGAACCCGGCCCACTCGTCGCGGCCCCAGGAGCGCGCCTCCATCCCCGACCAGTCGCTGAAGTCGATGTAGATCGGGTCGGCGATGGTGTCCTTGAAGAGGTCCCAGTCGCAGTTGTCGAGCGCCATCGCATAACGGATCACGCATTCGCTGATCTGGCTCCGGTCCTCCAGCTCCCGTACTCGTGCCTCGAGTGAATCGCTCATATATGTGACTCCCTAGTCGACGTTGATCTCGGCCAGGAACAAGTCGAGGCCTTGGTCGGCGGCCACCTCGAGGTCGAGGGGCTCGCCTTGGAAGAGGGTCAGCGAGATGCCCTCGCGCAGCGGCTGCTCGAGCTCGCCGAGCCGCGCGGTGCCGGCGCCGCCGAGGATGAAGACCATCGCCTCGGAGCTGTCGAGGGTGCGGCGGAGCGCCTCGCCCGGGCCGAGCCGGAGGTGGGAGACCTGCTCCCAGGAGGCGGCGAAGACGCGGGTGAGGTCGGCGGCGGCGACCGCGGTGCCCTGCTCGGCGAGGTGGGCGACGTGGTACTGCGGCCCGCTCACGCGACCGCCTCTTCCTCGGAGGGGCGGTGCTCCGGCAGGCCGGCCTCGATCTCGGGGGGCAGCGCCTCGATCACCAGCATCCGGTAGGGCTCGTCGCCGATCGCGTCGACCGACTGGACCCCGTGGAAGCCGGTCAGGATCGCGTCCCCCGGCCCGACCTCGACCTTCTCGTCGCCGAGCCCGATCACCGCGCGGCCGGAGAGGACGAAGAAGAGCTCCTCGGTGCGCGAGTGGACGTGGCGGCCGGCACGGGTGCCCGGCGGCATCTCCGCGATCTCATAGGAATCGACCGCGCTGGACATCATGTTGCCGGTCCCCAGGCGCTTCCAACCGAGGGCGCCCGCGCCCCCGTGCACCCCGACCAGCTTCGCCAGCCCCTCGTGGGCGTCGCTGATGATCGCCATGCCATAAACCTATAATCATTCCGCTCAATTAGCAAGCGGCGCCCGGGCAACTACCGTTCCGTGTACATGGAGCTGATCGGGCGCGACCCTGAGCTGCGGCGGCTGCGCGACTTCGTCGCCGGCGACGGCGGGACGCTGGTGATCGCCGGTCGGCCGGGGGTCGGCAAGAGCGCCCTCTTGGCGGCGGCGGTCGCCGATGCCGATCCCCTTCTCACCGTCACCGGCGTGCAGACCGAGATCGCGCTCCCCTTCGCCGGGCTGCGGGGACTGTTGGAGCCGGTGCTCGGCGAGGTCGACGCGCTGCCGCCCGCCCAGCGCCGGGCGCTGCGGGCGGCGCTCTCGCTGGCCGAGCCGGCGGGGCCCGATCGGGGCACGGTCCTGCACGCCTTCGCCGACCTGGTCGCGGCGCTGGCCCCGCTCGTGATCGCCGTCGACGACGTGCAGTGGCTGGACGCCTCCTCGCGCGAGGCGATCGCCTTCGTCGCCCGCCGCGCCGAGCGCCTCGGGGCGACGGTCCTCGTCGTCCACGCCCTGCGCGGCCGGCCGCTGGAGGACTGGCCGGAGCTGCCGACGATGATGCTGGAGGAGCTCGACCGGCTGGCGGCGCTGGCGCTGGCCCGCCGCGGGGGCCTCGCGCCCGCGGTCGCCGAGACGCTGGTCGAGGCGGTCGGCGGCAACCCGCTCGCCCTGCTCGAGGGCCCGACCGAGCTGACCGCGGCGCAGCGCTCCGGCGGGGCCGCGCTCCCCGACCTGCCCCCCGCCGGCCCGCGCCTCACCGACAACTACGCGAACCGCCTGAAGCGCCTCCCCGAGGCGACCCGGGTGGCGCTCCTCCTGGCGGCGGCGAGCAGCGATGGCGCCCGCGGCCCGATCGCCGCCGCGATCGACGGACTCGACCGGTCGCGGTCCGCGGCTGGCGACGAGGCGCCCGGGCCGCTCGGCACCGGCAATGCCGGGCTCGACGCCCTCGGGCCCGCCGAGGACGACGGGCTGGTCGTGATCGAGGAGCGGACGGTGCGCTTCGGCCACCCGGAGGCGCGCGCGGCCGTCTACCACGCCGCCCGCCCGAGCGAACGGCGCGCCGCGCACCGGCGGCTGGCCGCCGCGCTCCCCGCCCCCGAGCGCGCCTGGCACCTCGCGGTCGCCGCCGAGGAGCCCGACGAGGAGCTCGCGGCGGAGCTCGAGCGCTCGGCCTTCGACGCGGTGGCCCGCGGCGCCCCCGGCACCGGCCTGCAGGCCCTGCAGCGGGCGGCGGCGCTCACGCCGGACCCCGAAAGGGCCCGCGCCCGGACCTTGTCGGCGGGCCACCTCGCCCTGATCGTCGGCCATCCGCAGAGCGCCCTCGCGCTCGCGACCGAACTTCCCCCGCCCGCCGACGCCGCCGCCCGCGCCGACACCCAGCTGCTGGTCGGGGTGGCGACCGCCCAGGCCGGGCGCCCGGCCGAGGGACAGGCGCTGCTGGAGGCCGAGGGTGAGCGGATCGCCGCCGCGGATCCTGGCCGCGCGTCAGGGCTCCTCACCCAGGCGGCGATCGCCCTGATGGGCTCCGGCCCGGTCGACGAGATCGTCCGCATCTCCGCCCGCGCGAGCGGGCTCGCGGCCCCGGGAGCGGACCTGGTCCCGGCCGTCCTCGAGACCTCGGCCCACGCGGTGGCCGGCGAACACAAGGTCGCCCGCGAGGTGCTCCTCGGGCGGCTCGAGGAGATCCGCGCCCTCGACCCCACCGGGCCGGCTCACCAGGTGATCGCCCTGTCCGCCATGGCCCTGCATTGGACCGAGGAGCAGGACGCCGCCACCGGCCTGATCGCCCCGGTCGTGCAGACGCTGCGCGACCGCGGCGCGGTCACCCCGCTCGCCTTCCCCCTGGTCGCCCTCGCCAGCGTGCACACCCGGCGCGGGGACTTCCTCGGCGCCCGCGCGCTGGCGGAGGAGGCGCTGGCGCTCGGCGAGGAGGCGATCGGGCCCTTCCTGCGGGCGCTGACCTCGAACACCCGCGCCTTCGTCGCCGCCTACCTCGCCGAAGACGAGGCCTGCATCACGAACGCCGAACGCGGCCGGGCGATCTGCGAGCGGCTCGGGATCTACTCGCACCGGGCGGTGGCCGAGCAGGCGATGGGGATGCTGGCGCTCGGGGCCGGGGACCTCGAAGCGGCGACCCTGCACCTGGAGCGTGGCCGCGAGTCCCGGCTGCGCTACGGGACGGGCGATCCCGGCTACATGTTCAACGAGAGCGACCTGACCGAGGTCTATATAAGGGCGGGCCGCCTGGCCGACGCCGAGCGCTCGCTGGACGAACTGCGCGCCGGGGCGGCGGCGACCGAAGGCGCCTGGGCCGCGGCGGCGACCGCGCGCTACGCGGCGCTGCTCGGCGGGGACGAGGAGATCGACGCGCTGCTGGCGACGGCGATGGCGGCGCACGAGCGGGTCGACTTCGCCTTCGAGGAGGCGCGGACGAAGCTGATCTTCGGCGAACGGCTGCGGCGGGCGCGGCGGCGGGTCGACGCGCGGCCGCTGCTGGCCGCGGCCGAGTCGGCGTTCCGCGCCCAGGGGGCGGTGCGCTGGGCCGACCGGGCGGCGGCCGAGCTGCGGGCGAGCGGGCACCGGGACCCGCTCTCGACGGTCGCGGGCAACGGCGGTCCTCCCGCCGATCTGACCCCCCGCGAGCAAGAAGTCTTCGCCCTGGTCGTCGGCGGCGCCACCAACGCCAAGGTCGCCGCCTCGCTCTTCCTCTCGCCGCGCACGGTCGAGCACCACCTGCACCACATCTACCGCAAAGTCGGGGTGCGCTCGCGGGCCGAGCTCGCCGCTCGCTTCCCGGCCGGGGCGAAGACCAGTGGTTTCCCCGATGCGGAGTGAGCGGATCCGGGCCAGGCTGGCCCGATGCGCCGCCAACTCTCGGTCTTCCTCATCGCTGCCCTGTCCCTGCTGACCTTCGGTGCCGCGAGCGCCGGGGCGACCGTCCTCCACCACTTCTACTGGGACATCGCGCTCCAGGGCAAGCAGACGATCAAGTGGAGCTTCGCCGCCGAAAAGCCCGAAGAATGCACCTCCTACTACGGGTCGGCGAGCGCCAAAGCTGAAGGCTTCGGCTCGGACTCGATGACCTTCGCGACGACGAAGAAGATGCCGATCTACGCCGAGACCTCGCTGATGGGCGGCAAGCTCCGCTTCTCCTCCTTCGCCACCGACGGCTTCCGGGCCGCGGCGACCTTCACCAAGCACGGCAACTTCTCGGTCACGTACGGGATGCCCTGCGGCTCGCGCGACGACGATCCGGCACCCCTTCCGGCGATCTCCGACGACAGCGGCTGCGGGACCGAAAAGGGCGAGCTGCACCCGTCCCTCGACTGGGCGAAGGGCGAGCTCGTCCTCCAAGGCCACCTGAACATCTATCCCGAAATCTGCCCGGGACCCTTCGAGTCGCTGATGGGCGTCGACGCGGAAGAACCCTGCACGTCTAAGAACCCGAAAAGCTACCTCGACGAGACCGCCCTGCCGGAGATACCCATCGACGTCCCCACCTCCGAATTCACCCGGGGCAAGGTCTTCACCGCCACCGCGAACCACAAGTTCCGCTGCGAATTCCCCTCCACCTGGCCCGGCAAAGCGCCGCTGAAGCTCGAACTCTCGACCAAATACGAGTTGACGTTCCACCCCAAGACGCACTTCTAGGGCGCCGGGCGCCGCCGTCCTAGGTACGCGATCGGTCCTCGTGGCGGGCGATCGCGCGCGCCAGGCGCTCCCGCCGGCCGTCGATCAGAGCCTCGACCAGCTCCTCGTGGACCGCCGCGGCTTCGGCCCGGTCGAGCCCACACGGATCCTCCCCGTACCCGGCTTCCTCGAGCAGGTTCAGCGTCGCCAGATAGACGATCCGCAGCAGCCGATTGGTGGCCATCGCGGCGATCCGGCGGTGTAGGCGCAGGGCCGCCGGGCTGGGACCTTCGCTGCCGTCGGCGGCAGCGCCGGGCGCGCCGTCGGCGCCCTCCCTCCCGGTCGTCGCGACGATCGCGCGCAGCTCGGCCGCCTCGGCCGCGTCGCAGCGGCGCGCGGCATCGGCGCAGATCGCGGGCTCCAGGGCGCCGCGCAGCTCGCGGCAGTCGGCGGCCGCGGGCGCGGCGACGAGCAGCTCGCGCAACAGCAGGTCGAGCCGGGTGCGGGGCGCGGGCGCGGCGACGAAGAGGCCGCCGCCGGGGCCGGGCCGTGCCTCCACCATCCCCCGCGTCTCGAGCAGGATCACCGCCTCGTTCACCGTGCCGCCGGCGAACTCGTAGCGGTCGCGGATCTCCGCCTTCGTGCCCAGCCGCGAGCCCGGTCCCAGGCGGTCGGCGACGATCTGACGCTCGATCCGCAGCGCCAGCTCCTCCGCCGCGTAGAGGCGCGGAACTTCGGCCCCGGCCCGCCGCGAGCGCCCGTTGTCGGCAGCTTCTCGCCTAATCATTATGTGTTTTTGGTAGCATCGGAAGGTCTGGTGAACTCATGAGACCAACCGGCGTGGGTACCGTGCGGTCCGGGATGGGAAACGGCCACGTGGAGCAGACCGCCAAGACGGGTGTCAGTCCTTGGGTCGGCATCGAGCCGGGGGTCGACCCGATGAAATGGGCGACGGTGCTGCGCAAGGCGCACCGGCTGGCGCTCGACCGCGGATCGATCCCGCCGGTCCTGCGGCCGGTCGTCGCCAGCTCCTGGCGGCGCGCCACCAGCCGCGGCGTCGACCCCGACGGCCCCGCCCCGCTCGTCCTCGACCCCGAGGCGGCGCGGCGCGCGCTCGGCCGGCATCCGGTCTCCCACCTGCTGCCGGAGGTCGAGCGGATGCTGCGCGAGGCCACCGAGGACTCGCGCTACCTGGTCGCGCTCAGCGACGCCGACGGCGTCCTCCTCTGGGTGAACGGGCACCCGCAGGCGCTCGAGGTCGCCGGCGAAGGCGGCTTCGAGCCGGGGCACCTGGCCAGCGAGAAGGCGCTGGGGACGAACGCGGTGGGCACGGCGCTCGAACTCAGCCACCCGGTGCAGATCTTCTCCGCCGAGCACTTCAGCCGGCGCCTTCACGGGCTCACCTGCTCGGCCGCGCCGATCCGCGACCCGGAGACCGGCCAGCCGGTAGCCGTCCTCGACCTCTCCGGGGACTTCCGCAGCTCCCACCCCCACAGCCTGCCGCTGGTCACCTCGATCGCGCGGCTGGTGGAGGAGACGCTGCGGCGCGAAATGAACGAGCGCGACAACCGGCTGCTGACCAGCTTCGTCGAGCACCTCGGCGTCGGCCGCGGCACCCGCAGCGCCCTGCTCACGGCGGGCGGCCGGGTCGTCGCCTCCTATCCGAAAGGGTGGCTGGGGACGCGGGTGCCGCTCGACGCGGAGGGAGCCTTCGTCTTCCCCGAGGACCAGGAAGTGACGCTCGAGCCGCTCGACGCGCCGGGCGGCGCGTTCCTCGTCCGCGCCCGGCCGCGGGGCGCCCGCCAGCGGCACTCGGCGGTGATCGTCGACGTCTGCGCGCCGGGGCGGGTGCGGGTCTCGCAGGGGAACTGGCGGGTCGACCTCAGCCCCCGGCACAGCGAAATCATGGCCCTGCTCGTCCTCCATCCCGACGGCCTCACCAGCGAGCAGCTGCTCGACCTGCTGGCGCTCCCGAGCCGCAAGGCGGTCACCGTGCGGGCGGAGATCTCGCGCCTGCGCCGGGTCCTCGGCCCGATCCTGCTCGGCAACCCGTACCGACTCCAGGGCTTGGTCCACGCCGATCCCGACGAACTGGAGGCGATGGTCGACCAGCGCGACCCGGCGGCCGCCGGCCACTGACATCAGGGCTCCATCCGTCGCTACTTGCCGGTGCGCCTGCGGATCAGCGTGGTGGCGGAGACGGCGAGCACCAGGGCGCCGCCGTAGAAGACGTTTTCCACCCAGCCGGTGAGCCCGGCCAACTGCAGGCCGACGATGCCGGTCTGCAGGAAGTAGACGGCGATCCAGTTGCCCATCGGGTTGAAGCGGCCCGGTTTGATCACCGCGGGGCCGAGGAGGACGGCGGCGAAGGCGGGCAACAGGTAGGTCTGCGAGGTGTTCGGGTTGTAGCCGCCGAGCGTCGCCGCCAGCAGCACCCCGGCCAGACCGGCGACGAAGCCGCCCGCGACGTAGGCGCCGAAGCGCAGCCGGTCGACGTTGATCCCGGCGAGGCGGGCCACCTCGCGGCTCGAGCCGACGAACGCCATGCGTCTGCCGAGCGGGGTGAAGCCGAGGATGTAGGCGAGGATCAGGCAGGCGGCGAGGCCGTAGAAGAAGGCGATCGGGAGGCCGAAGACGTCGCGGATCGCGATTTCGGCGAAGCCGTGGGAGAGCCCGTTGATCGTGTTCAGGTTGGTGATCCAGAGGGTGATGCCGAGCACCAGGGTGCCCATCCCGAGGGTTGCGACGATCGCGTCGACGCCGACCTTGACGACGAGGAAGCCGTTCACCGCGCCGACCGCCGAGGACGCCGCCAGCGCCAGGATCACGGCGAAGACGATCGGCACCCCGTCCTGCACGTTGAGCAGCGGCACCAGCGAACCCGCCAACCCCATCGCCGAGGCGACCGAGAGGTCGAACTCGCCGACGGTGAAGGTGCAGACCAGCGCCACGGTGAGGAAGACGAGCTCGTACTGGGAGCCGAAGATCGTCTTGAAGGTGCCTTCCTGGAGGAAGAGGTCGGACTCGAAGACGGCGAAGCCGAGGGCGACGAGCAGCCAGATCCCGATCAGGGAGGTGCGCGAGATCAGGTCGCGGAAGTCGACCCGGCCGGCGTGGAAGACCGGCGGCTCGGCGCGCTCGATCTCTTCCGGCGCGGGCGCTTGGTGGGTGTCGGGCGTGCTCACTGGATCGCTCCTTGCTCGTCGTTGCGGACTGCGGCTCCCGACCCGGGCTTGCTCTCGGTCGAGTAGGTGGCGCCGATGATCTGGTCGGCGTCGAAGGGGGCGGCGATCTCCTCGCTCGCGGCGCCGTCGCGGAAGAGGAAGACGCGGTCGCAGACCGTCACCAGGTCCTCCGGCTCGGTCGAGGCGATCACCACGCTTGCGCCGCGTTCGGCGACGTCGTGGATCGCCCGCAGGATGTCCTGGCGGGCTTTCACGTCGACCGCTTGGGTCGGCTCGTGCAGCAGCAGCAGGCGGGTGTCGCCGACCAGCCACTTGCCGAGCAGCACCTTCTGCTGGTTGCCGCCGCTCAGTTTCCCGACCAGCTCGCCGGGGTCGGGCGGGACGACGCCGAGGCGGTCGATCAGGTCGCGGACCTCCTTCAGCTGCCAGCGGCGGCCGGTCGCCCAGGGCCTACCGCGGTCGCGCAGCCACGGCAGCGAGACGTTCTCGGCGACGGTGTGGTTCAGCGCCAGCCCTTCCAGGGGCCGGTTCTCGGGGACGAGGACGACGCCGGCGCCGACCAGGTCGCGCAGGGAGGAGCGGGCGAGGTCGCGGACCTTGCCGTCGATCTCCAGCGTGCCGGCGGCGGGCTCGGCGCCTGCCAGCAGGTAGGGAACGCTCTCGAAGCCCGAGCCCGGCAGCCCGGTGAGGCCGATGATCTCGCCGTGGCCGATTTCGACGCCGAAGGGCGCCGCGAGGCCGTCGCCGGTGAGGCCAGCGACCGCGATCCGGCTGGCACCGACCTGGCGCGTCGCCTCGTCGAAGCTGAGGTGGACGAGATCGTGGCCGAGCATGCGCGCCGCCAGGTCGCCTTCGCTCACCCCCTCGGTGGGGATGCCTTCGGCGACCACGCGGCCGTCGCGCAGGACCGTGACCACGTCGCAGTGCTCGAGGATCTCGCCGAGCCGGTGGCCGATCGAGACCACCGCGGTGCCGTCGGCAAGCAGCTGGCGGACGGTCGCGTAGAAGTCGGCGAGCGCGTCGGCCGGGAGGGCGCGGGTCGACTCGTCGAAGATCAGCACCCCGTGCCCGGGTTCGTGTTCCTGGATCGCCCGGGCGATCGCAACGCGGGCGCGGTCGGCAGGCGCCAGGTCCTTGACCACCGTGCGCAGCCCACGGGTGAAGCCGAGGCGGTCGAGCGCCGCCCGCGCCTCCTCCGCCTCCCGCGCCCAGCGGATCCGGCGCCAGGGGCCGGAGCCCTTCAGCGCCGCGATGCGGACGTTTTCGATCACCGTCCCGTTCTCGATCAGACCGAGGTCCTGGTGGACGATGCCGACGCCGGCGCTGCGCAGGTCGCCCAGGCGCACCGGCACCGGCAGGTCCTCGCCGTCGACCGCGATCTCGGTGCCGGCGTCGGGCGAGTGGTAGCCGGTGATCACCTTCGCCAGCGTCGACTTGCCGGAGCCGTTCTGGCCGACGATGCCGTGCATCTGGCCCGGCATCACGGTCAGGTTCGCCCCGTCCAGCACCGTGCGGCCGGCGAAGGTCTTGGAGGCGCGGCGCACCTCCAATCGCGGCGCCGCGCCCACTTCGACCTCACTCATCGTCCTGTCCCGTCCTTCGCGTCCTCGCTGGTCCTAGCCGAGGCCCCAGAGCTTGGGGAATTCCTGCTTGTACACGGTGGGCCCGAACCAGGAGCCGTCGGCAGCGGCCGTTTCGTTCAGTTCGAGGTCACCGATGTTCGTTTCGTCGAATACCCGCACCGGATAGGTGAGGTTTTCGGCGGCCGGTTCGCCGGCGATCATCCGCAGGAGGGCGTCGATCGACTCCCAGCCGACGTAGTTGCGGTTCGCTCCCACGTCGGCTTTCTGCATGCCGCCCGAGGCCACCACTTTCATCTGGCTCAGCGCCGCGTTGGTGCTCACGGTCTGGATGTCGTTCGTCTTGCCGGCCTGCTGCACACCACGTTCGAACAGTGGGGCGAAGAAATCGAACTGTGGGATGCCGTAGTTGACGTCGGGAGTCTTCAACAGTGCGCTGCTTACCGCCGAGGGGATCTGGTTGATCTGTTCGGAGGTGACGGTGGCCGATTCGTAGCTGCATTCGGGACAGTTCTTTTCCAGTGCTTCGATGCCCGCCTTGGCTCCCGCTTCGGTCTGCGAGTCGCCGACGAAGTAGACGCCGAGGACGCTCGCTTCGCCTCCGGATTCGGCGATGATCCAGTTCATCGCGCCGACCTGGGACTCGGGGTCACCGCTGTTCACGGTGCGGTAGAGGTCGCTTTCTTCGCCGATCGAGTTGAAGCCGACGACCGGGATTTCCGCCGATTTCGCCGCGCTGAGCGCCGGGCCCACCGATTTGGGATCTACCGAGTCGGTGATGATCCCGGCGGCGCCGGAGTTGACCGCTTGGGTGATGCAGGCCGACTGCGCGGCCGGGGTGAACTTGCCGTCGCAGGTCTTGTAGGACATGCCCGCCGCCTTGGCGGCTTCTTCCATGCCCTTCGACTCGATCGCCAGCACCGGGATTTCGGCCGAGACCGGGATGTACCAGACGGTTCCGCCTTTCGCCGCGGAGGCGTCGAATTCGGGGCCGGGTGGGGTGAATTCGGTGATTTCGTTCCGCAGTTCTTCTACTTCTTCTTCCGCGGCTTTCACCCCGGCGGAGCTTTCACCGCCGCTTTCTTCGCTCACTTCCGTCTGCCCGCCACCTTCACCACCTGCGGTCGACGCGGTCGTGTCGGCACCCGTCGATTCGCTGCTGCTGCTGTCCGAGCTGCCGCAGGCCGTCACGGCGATCGCCAACAACACTACGAACAGCACCGCCAGCAGGCGCTGGCGCGAACTTGCTCCGGTCATCTCCTCAATTCCTCCTGTACGGCGGATTTCCCATAACCATTATGTGTAATACCCGCCGCCAACCTATGACCGGTGGCCGCCGCTTGTCTTCTAAAGGTGAGGGTTGCGAGTGGGTTGCAACCCCCCCTTCCTCAGAGGTCGAGCACGAGGCGCTCGCCCCGTGCCCGCGAGCAGCAGATCATCATGCAGTCGCCTGCCGCCTGGTCGGCGGGGGTCAGCACCGAGTCACGGTGGTCGGGCTCGCCCTCGAGCACGGTCGTCTCACAGGTCCCACAGGTCCCTTCCTGGCAGGAGGAAGGGGCCGGCAGGCCCGCGGCGGAGACGGCCTCGAGGATCGACTGGCCCGGTTCGACGGTGAGGCTGAGGCCGGAGCGGGCCAGCACCACCTCAAAGGCGTGGCCGGCGTCGGTCGGAAGGTCGGTGCGTGCCTTGAAGCGCTCGACGTGGAGTGCCCCCGCCGGCCAGTGGGCGCTCGCCTCCTCGACCGCGAGGAGCAGCGGCTCCGGCCCGCAGCTGTAGATCAGGGTGTCGGGTCCAGGCGTGCCGAGGACCGCGCCGAGATCGAGCAGGCCGACCTCCTCCTCCGGCGCCACCGTCACCTCGGCGCTCCTTTCGAGCGAGTCGAGGAACGCCATCGAGCGGCGCGAGCGGCCGCCGTAGAGGAGCGACCACCCGGCGCCGGCGGCGCGGGCCGCGGCGATCATCGGGACCAGCGGCGTGATCCCGATGCCGCCGGCGATGAAGAGGTAGCGCGGCGAGGGCTCGAGCGCGAAGTTGTTGCGCGGCAGGCCGACGGGGAGGGTGTCGCCGACCGCGGTGACGTCGTGGAGGTGGCGCGAGCCGCCGCGTCCCTCGGCCTCGCGCAGCACCGCGACCTGGAGCGCGCCGCCGGGCTCGCCGCAGAGGGAGTATTGGCGGATCATCCCGCCGGGGAGGTGCAGGTCGACGTGGGCGCCGGGGTCCCAGGCCGGCGGCGCGGACCCGTCGGCGGTTGCGAGCTCGAGCTCGATCACCCCCTCCGCGAGGGTCCGCCGCGCGGCGACCCTCATCTCCCGCGTCTCGCCCGCCGCCGGCTCACCCGGCTCGACCATCCAGCTCGGCAGCTCGGCCATCTTCAGCGGCCGGCCGGCCCGACCGCCCCCGGCGTGAAGCTGACCGGGAGCTCGACCATGAAGGCGAAGTCGCCGCCGCCGAACTCGTAGATCGGCTCGTCGATCTCGATCTTCAGGTCGGGGATCCGCCGCAGCAGTTCCTCGATCACCACCCGCAGCTCCATCCGCGCCAGCGGTGCGCCGGGGCAGGTGTGGATGCCGAAGCCGAAGCTGAGGTGGCGGTTGCGGCCACGGTCGAGGCGGAACTCGGTGGGGTCCGGGAACACCTCGGGGTCGCGGTTGGCGGCGGCCCAGCCCATGTAGACGTCGTGGCCCTCCGGGGTCTCGACGCCCTCGACCTCGGTGTCTTCGGTGGCACGGCGGAAGAAGCCGTAGAAGGGCGGGTGCAGGCGCAGCGCCTCCTCGACCGCGGTCGGGATCAGGTCCGGTTCGGCGGTCAGCTTCTCCCGCATCCCCGCGGTGCTGAAGACCTCGAAGATCAGGCTCGACATCGCCGACGTCGTGCTGTGGTGGCCGGCGCCGAGGAAGGCAGCGAGCAGCACGACGTAGTCGTTGTCATCCAGTTTCCGCCCCTCCACTTCCACGTTCGCCAGATAGGTCAGAAAGTCGTCGCGCGGCTCCACCTGGCGGTTGTGCACCTGGCCGACCGTGACCTCGCCGAACTTCGCCTGCCGCCTCCCGAACTCCTCCGGTTCCCCCATCGCAGCGAACATCTCGATCGCCAGCTCCCGCACTCGCGGCACCAGCTCCTCGTCCACCCCGACCAGATGACAGATCGCTTCCGCGGGAACCATCTCCGCGAGGTCGTTGATCATTTCGGCCCGCCCCCGACCGATGAACGCGTCGATGTGCCGGTTGATGTCGGCTCGCACCTGGGGCTCCATCATGTCCGCCGTCCGCGCCGTCACCGCCTGGTTATAGACAGCCCGCCACTGCTGGTGCT
>ERZ778021.1100-NODE-1100-length-35330-cov-5.861545_pt1 | contig 35330 bp, 30 predicted proteins | sample MGYA00375751_ERZ778021 | MGnify/ENA primary metagenome ERZ778021 (study PRJEB29350, sample SAMN05389814) | bioreactor metagenome | isolation source: Thiocyanate stock bioreactor | place: South Africa: University of Cape Town | collected 2013-08-29 ... | reverse complement strand
TGCCCGGCTACCTTCCCGGCACCGACCAGGAGTGGACCGGCGTGATCCGCCGCGGTGCGAAGCTGTTGTACGCCTACGCCGAGGCGACCGTGCCGTTGGTCACCGTGATCCTGCGCAAGGCGTACGGCGGCGCGTACATCGTCATGGGCTCCAAGCAGCTGGGCGCCGACGTCAACCTCGCCTGGCCGACGGCGGAGATCGCCGTCATGGGTGGACAGGGCGCCGTCAACATCCTCTACCGCGGCGAGATCCGCAAGGCCGAGGAGGCGGGAGAAGACGTCGCCGCCGTGCGGCAGCGCCTCGCGAACGAGTACACCTACAACGTCGCGTCACCCTTCCTGGCGGCCGAGCGCGGTGAGCTCGATGGCATCATCGAGCCCGCGCAGACCCGCGTCGCGGTCGCGAAGGCGCTCCGCTCCCTGCGCGGGAAGCGGGCCAGCCTGCCCGCGAAGAAGCACGGTAACATCCCGCTATGAGCACGCCCGCGATGCCCGCGCCGGAGGCGGATCCGCCCGGCGCGGATGCCGTGCACATCGACATCCGTCGCGGAAACCCCACCGCGGAGGAGCTCGCCGCCGTCATCGCCGTCGTCACGGAGGCCTACGAGCGCGAGGCCGCGGATGCGGTCGTCGAAGACGCACCGCTGCGGTCGGCCTGGGAGGTCTCGGCGCGCGGCCTCCGGGCACCCCTGCGTCGCGATGTCGCCTGGGGACGATTCGCGGGCTGAGCCACGGTCGGTCGCTTGTCCCCCAAAATACCTACAGACACAGCTTCTTCCACCGGGAAGAATCGATATCGCTGGAACGCTTCTGCGTTCGGCCGATCTGCTTCATGAGTGGGTCGGCCCTTCGCGAGTCGGTTTTCGGGTAACCACTCGCATGGCGAGGGGCGGGCGGCTTCGCCGCCCCTCGCCTCCTCTTCTTCCAACGGTCTCGTCCCACGGCCGGGGCGGATCTTCCGCCCGCGCGCATTCATGGCCGTCGCGGAATCTCGCTCCACAGATCGACCTCGTCCTCGCCGTCATCGTCGGCCGCCGAGCGACCGACGACGGTGACGGCGACGTCGTCGTGGGTGGCGGCTCGCACGTAGACGCGGTCGGAGTCAGCCTCCGCCAGGACAGCCGCCAGCCGCGATCGAACCGCCGCCCGCTCCGCCGGCGAGAGGCCGTCGAGGCCCCCTTCGTCGAGCACGGACACCGTCGTCCCGCGTTCCCGCGCCGCCGCGAGCGCCGCACGCACATCCGCGTCGAGCAGAGCCGAGCCGCGCAGTTCGTCGCGCAGCGCCTCCTCGGCGATGCGCGCCGCGTGACGCTCGCCCTCGCTCAGCCTCCCCGACGCCTCGATCGTGCGGGTGAGCACCGGCCCGGCCAGGGCGAGGGCACGCTGCACCTGCGTGCGACGTTCGCGCCGGATACCCTCTTGGCTTGCGAGCCACTCCGACGCGGCTCGCTGGAGCGCGGCGAGCTCCGCGGTGTCGCGCGCGGCCCGATCGACGAGCCACGTCAGCAACTGAGCCACCCCCACCCAGAGCACCGCGCCGACCACACCGAGCGCCAGCGCGGCGGCCGGGCCGATCCAGAAGGCCGCTTCAGCGGCGAGGATGACGACCCCGCTCCACGCGACCCACGGGCGGCGGCGCACCATCACGATCGTCAGCAGCGCACCGATGGCTCCCAGGCTCCAGGTGCCGGCATCCGCGCCACGCGCCTCGGGTTCGACGGCGAGCCACGTCGCGTTGGGCACCAGCACCGCCGCGGCGAGCGCGAGCACCGCGGCCCCGGCGGGCAGTACCGGACTGCGCCCGAGGTCGCCGGTGATGGGATCGCGCCGCGTCGGCAGGGCGCCGGAGCTCCAGAAGACGCAGATCCACGTCGTCGCCAGATACAACGCCCCCGCGCTGACCACGACCAGCGGCATCTGCGCCGCGGCCGTCCAGACGAGACCGCCGATCGCGAGATAGGTCGTGAACGCGATCGCCAACGCCGACAGGGTGGCATGCACGCGGAAATTCATCGGGGGAACTCCCAGTCGAGCACCACGAGCGTCCCACCCGTCCCCGTCCGCACGCGCGCACGGCCGCCCACAGCCGCCACGCGCGCGACGATCGAACCGCGGATGCCCAGACGATCATCGGGGATGCCCGCTGGATCGAAGCCGGGGCCCCGATCGATCACCTGAACCCGCAGACGCTGCCTGTCGGCCCGTAACCCCACGCGCAGGCCTTCGCCGTGCGCGTGGACGATGGCGTTGGACACCGCCTGAGTGGCGGCGAGCACGACGGCGCGCGCGACGCGCCCCGGAACGGTCGGGGCAGCCGCATCGATATCGGCCGCGACAGCCGCATTCGCGTCCAGATCGGCGACGACTCTCTCGAGGGCTGCGGCGATCGCCGTCACAGCGACCGGCTCGTCGGGCCCCTCCCCGGCGTCCTGATCGGTGTTGGCGAGCCGGGTCAGCGCCTCGCGCGCCATCGCGGTCGCCAGTGCTTCCTCCCGCGGGGTGCGCGCTCGCTCGGCCGCGATCAACGCCGCCAGCACGCTGTCGTGCATGAGCGCGGCGACAGCGACCCGCTCGGTCTCGGCGGCGTTGTTGGCGGCGGCGACGGCGTAGGAGGCGACAGCGTCGCTGCGCGCCTGATCGATACCCACCGCCACGCCACGCAACAGACGTCCCAGGGTGATCACCACGGCTGCCAGGATCGCGGCGAACACCGTGTCGCGTGCGACGTCGACGGCGTCAGAGGACGGCCCGCCGAGCTGGGCCAGCCGGGAGATCGCATACAGGATCGGGATCAGGGCCGCCCACGCGATCTGCAGCGGAAGGCCGAAGGCGAGCACCGCCGCGGAGGTGCCCACGTTGAGCAGATACCAGATCCAGGGCGCACCGTCCGCGGCATCCGCACGAGCGTAGGTGACGAGGGGCCAGCAGAGCAGGACGATCGGGAAGACGACCGCGAAGATCCCGGCGACCGTGCGCACCCCCACGCCGGCGACGGATGCCGCGACCATCATGGCGAGCGGAATGAAGACGACAAGCAGAAGCGGCAGGTGCGCGGGCGGTGCCTCCTGCCGCGAGCCCAGCGCATTGAGAAAGGCCTGCGTGCCCAGCACCGCGCACCCCAGGGCGACGACGATGCGGATGATCCGCTCCACCCTCGCTTGTGTGAACCGCTCCGCACCCGCGGCGATGTCGCCGAGGGGACGGCGAACCGCCGGGTCGACGGCGATCGGCAGGGGCTCAGTCGTCACCGCGGGTCGCTCCGGCGTGGCCGGGCATGAGACCATCCTCCATCGCCCGGCGGAGCAGATCGACCTTCGTGGGGGCGGGGCGGCCGACCTCGACGTACTTCGTACGCACGCGCGTGATGTTCTCCTTCGCCGTGGAGTAGGCGATGCCGAGCCGGTCGGCGACGGCCTTCAACGGCAGGCCCGCGGCATACAGTCGGAGGACATCGCGTTCACGGTTGGACAGCTGCGCGTCGGCGAACGCACGGTCACCGTCGACGGCACTTGCCCACTCGACGTTGTCCAGGGCGTCTCCGCGGGCCACGGTGCGGATGGCGGCGAGGACGTCATCGATGCGAGACGCCTTGCTGATCACACCGGCGGCTCCGGCCGCCAGCGCCTCCCGCACCGCGCCGGGGCGATCGGCGACGCTGTGGATGAGCACCGGCGACCCGTCGGCGATGATGCTGGTGACATTCTCGGTGACCGTCGTGCCGTCGCCGAGCGTGAGGTCGAGCACGACGATGTCGACCGGCGCCGCTCCCGATCGCTGACGCCACTCGAGATAGGCCCTCACGCTACTGCCGGAGAAGACGACCTCTTTGGTCATGGCACGCGCGCACGCCGCCTCGAGCCCGAGGCGCACGGACTCGTGGTCATCGATGAGGGCGACGCGGGTCATGTCTTCAGCCTAACGAGGCCACTCGAAGGCCCACATCCGACGAAGGAGTGAGGTTCGGGCGGCCCCCGGCGTCACGGTTCGCGCTGCAGGAGCGCCACGGCTTCCACGTGGTGCGAGTGCGGAAACAGGTCGAAAGCCTCGATGCGGCGGACGCCATACCCGCGTTCCCGGAACGCTCCGACATCCCGGGCCAGCGCCACCGGATCGCACGCCACGTAGACGACGGATGCCGGTGCGAGCGCCGCGACCGCGTCGACGACCTCCCGCCCCGCGCCGGCGCGCGGTGGGTCGAGCAGCGTGACGCCGCGACCGAGGCGCCCGCGCTCCGCCGCGCTCGCCTGGGCGTGCAACCGCGCGAGGAACCGATCGGCGCGGGCGGTCTCGGCGCGCGCTCCCACCCAGTCGGCGAGGTTCTCCCCCGCATGCTCGGTCGCCCGCGGGTCGGATTCGACCGTGGTGATGCGGGTGGCGGGGCCCCCGAGGGTGCCGAGGGTCGCGGCGAACAGGCCGACACCGCCGTACAGGTCGAGGTGCTGCGCCTCGGGATCGACGCCGTCGGCGTCGGCGAGCAGATCGGCCACGGTGCGGGTCAGGGTGTGCGCGGCGAGGCGGTGCACCTGCCAGAACCCACCCGCGTCGAGCCGGAACGAACGCCCGTCCACGTCCTCGGTGATGATCTCGTGCGCCGCGGCATCCCCTCCCGCACGTGGCGGCGTGCCGCGCCGCGGACCGCCGCCACGGCGGCCCGATCCGGCCCGCACGGGGGTCGAGGCCTCGGGGCGGGGCACGATGCGCACACGGCCGTCGGCGGGCTGGACGAGATCGACCCGGCCTGAGGGAGCCGACAGCGCACGCGCCGCGCGCTGGATCTCGGCCGTAGCGAGAGGCAGCTCCTCCACCTCGATCACGCGGTGGCTGCGGGCCGCGTACGGGCCGACCCGACCGTCGCCGTCGACGTGGAGGCTCACGCGTGTTCGCCAACCGGTCGCGTCGGCGGACTCCTCGGCGACGACCTCTCCCTGCTCCGAGAGGAGAGGACGCGCACCGCGAATGGCCACCGACGGGAGCTCGAGACCGCCGAAGCGCTCGAGGGCGTCACGCAGCACCTGGAGCTTCAGCTCGCGCTGGTACGCCAGCGCGATATGGCCGAAGTCCGCCCCGCCGGGGCGCCGATCGGGGTCGATCTGGACATCGGCGGCCGCCCAGACGTGCGAACGCCGATGCGGCGAGGCATCGAGCACCTCGACGACGGCGCCGCGCCAGAACGACGACTTCGCGGTCTCGGTCAGCCGCACCCGGACGCGTTCCCCGGGAACCGCATCGGAGACGAACACGACCCGCCCCTCATGACGTGCGATGAACACGCCACCATGGGCCACATCGGTGATGTCGAGGTCGAGGAGGTCTCCGGGGTTCATCCTTCGATGCTGTCACGGATCGCCGACCCCGCACGCGACGGACCGTACGCTGGACGGCATGCGCGTGTGCCTCGCCTCCACTTCGCCCGCCCGCCTCATGCTCATGCGCCAGGCGGGCATCGAGCCGCTGCTGCGTGCGCCTGACGTCGACGAGGAGGCCGTCATCGACGAGGTGCAGGAGCGGGAGGCGCGCATCCTGCCTCCTGACGAGCACGTTCTGCTGCTCGCGCGACGCAAAGCCGCCGACGTCGCGGTCTCCCTCGTGCGCGATCTGCCCGACTTCGACGGAGTCGTCGTCGGCGGCGACTCCATGTTCGAGATCGACGGTCAGGTGCTCGGCAAGCCGCTGCGACCCGAGATTGCCGTGGCGCGGTGGGAGCAGATGCGAGGCAAGACGGGCGTGCTGCACTCCGGCCACAGCGTCATCCGGGTCCGCCCCGGACAGCCGGCGCGCGAAGAGCACGCCGTGGCCGCCGCCGCGGTCACGTTCGTCTCGGACATCTCGGATGCCGAGATCGCCGCGTATGTCGCGACCGGCGAGCCGTTGCAGGTGGCCGGAGCGTTCACGGTGGACAGCCTGGGCGGGCCCTTCATCGAGCGCGTCGACGGCGATCCGTCCACGGTGGTGGGCATGTCGCTGTCGACGGTGCGCCGCCTGTGCAACGCGCTCGGCATCGCCTGGACCGATCTGTGGAGGTCGGCCCCCTCCCGATCGGGCAGCGCGCCGGACGACGGCGCGTCTTCGTAGGCTCTCACACACGAATCGCCGACGATCTTGTGCGGGTGATCCAAAGGAGCATGCTCTCCCGTGGGTAGGCTGGCATCCATGCCACGCTCACTGGACCTGACGTCCCCGCGCCCGCAGATCACGAAAGTGCTCGTCGCGAACCGCGGAGAGATCGCGGTCCGAGTGATCCGCGCCGCCCGCGACTCGGGGAAGGCGTCGGTGGCGGTCTACGCCGACCAGGACCGCGACGCCATGCACGCCAAGCTCGCCGACGAGGCGTACGCGCTCGAGGGCGCCACGAGCGCCGACACCTACCTGTCGATCGAGAAGATCCTCTCGGTCGCCCGCCGCTCCGGCGCCGACGCGGTGCACCCCGGTTACGGCTTTCTCGCGGAGAATGCGGAGTTCGCTCGCGCCGTCACCGCCGCCGGCATGATCTGGATCGGCCCGTCGCCCGAGGCGATCGAGGCTCTGGGCGACAAGGTCACGGCCCGCCACGTCGCCGAGAAGGTGGGCGCTCCCCTGGCCCCGGGCACCCCGGGGCCGGTCGCCGGGGCCGATGAGGTCGTCGCCTTCGCCGAGCAGGTGGGCCTTCCCATCGCGATCAAGGCCGCCTACGGCGGCGGCGGACGCGGTCTCAAGGTCGCCCGCGAGCTCGACGAGGTCGCCGAGCTGTTCGAGTCGGCCACCCGCGAGGCGGTCGCGGCCTTCGGTCGCGGCGAGTGCTTCGTGGAGAAGTACCTCGACAAGCCGCGCCACGTCGAGACGCAGTGCCTCGCGGATGCCGAGGGCAACGTCGTCGTCGTGTCGACGCGCGACTGCTCGCTGCAGCGACGCCATCAGAAGCTCGTCGAGGAGGCGCCCGCGCCGTTTTTGACCGATGCGCAGAAGGAGACGCTCTACGCATCGTCGAAGGCGATCCTCCGCGAGGTCGGGTACGTCGGGGCGGGCACGTGCGAGTTCCTCATCGGCGCCGACGGCACGATCTCGTTCCTCGAAGTGAACACCCGCCTGCAGGTCGAGCACCCCGTCTCCGAGGAGGTCACCGGCATCGACCTGGTGCGCGAGCAGTTCCGTCTCGCCGAGGGCGGCAGCCTCGACTACGACGACCCCGAGCCGCTCGGCCACTCGATCGAGTTCCGCATCAACGGCGAAGACCCGGGCCGCGGGTTCCTTCCCCAACCCGGACGCATCCACCAGTTCAAGACGTTCGGCGGCCCCGGCATCCGCCTGGACTCCGGTGTCACCGCGGGCGACAGCGTCTCCGGCGCGTTCGACTCACTGCTGGGCAAGCTCATCGTCACCGGCCGCGATCGCGCCGAGGCGCTGGAGCGCTCGCGTCGCGCCCTCGACGAGTTCGAGGTCGCGGGCATGCCGACCGTGCTGCCCTTCCACCGCAAGGTCGTTCGCGACCCTGCGTTCACCGCGGAAGACGGTCACTTCGGCGTGTTCACGCGCTGGATCGAGACCGAGTTCGTCAACGACATCGCGCCGTGGGACGGCGAAGCCGAAGCCCCGGCCGGCGCCGAGCCGCGCCATACCGTTGTCGTCGAGGTGTCGGGCAAGCGCCTCGAGGTGAGCCTGCCGGACCGCATCGCGGCGGCCCCGGCCAAGATCGGTCGCCCCGTGGCGGCGCCGCCCTCGCGCCGCTCGCACGCACCCTCGGCGGTCGCCGGTGCGTCCGGCGACGCGGTCAAGTCGCCGATGCAGGCCACCGTGGTCAAGGTCGCCGTCGAAGAAGGCCAGTCGGTGGTCAAGGGCGACCTGGTCGTCGTCCTGGAGGCCATGAAGATGGAGCAGCCCATCCCCGCCCACAAGGACGGTGTCGTGGGCGCCATCAACGCCGACCCGGGCACGACCGTCTCTGCCGGCCACCAGCTGCTCACGATCTCCTGATCACGCGTCCGGCCCGCTCACGTCCGATCCTGGCGACGGGCGCGGCCTGCCTCCTGGCTCTCACCCTGGCCGGATGCAGCACCGGCCCGTCGGATGCCGACCGCGCGGCGTGGACCGCATGGTCGACCGCGATCGTGGGCACGACCCCGAACACGGCCGCGAGCGCCCCGATCACAGCCTCCGCCGCGGGCGGCGTCACTCTCGAGTTCTCCCCCGCGACGGCGTTTCGCGCCGTGGAGCTGCGCTGCATCGGCGCCGCGCGCGCCGAGTTCGCGCTCACCTACGTCGCGGGAAGCTCGACCGTGGGGACGCAGCAGGACATCGTCTGTCAGAACGGCGCCCTGCGCACCCCCATCGCCATTCCCACCGCGATGCAGAACCTCACCTCGTTCACCGTCTCGGCAACCTCGTCGGACGGCGAAGGTGTTTGGACCGCGCAGCTCCAGCGGTAAGAGGCGCGCGCACGCGCGAGCCGGCGGCGAGAGCGCTCAGCCGAAGAAGTCGTCGTCGCGGTTGACGAGGTGCATCGCGCGGGTCGCGTCCGTGATCGACGCGCTGAGCGAGGGGAAGACGGCGAACACGCGCGAGACCTGATCCACGGTCAGCCGACGCTCGACGGCGATCGCGATCGGGTAGATGAGCTCGGAGGCACGCGGGGCGACGATCACGCCACCGATGACGGTGCCGCTGCCCTCGCGCGCGATGATCTTGACGAAGCCGTCGGTGATGCCCATCATCTTCGCGCGGGCGTTCGCCGCGAGGGGCAGCTTGTAGACATAGCCGTTGATGGCGCCCGTCTCGAGGTCCTTCTCCTGACGGCCGACGGTGGCGATCTCGGGCGCCGTGAAGATGTTCGCGGTGATGCGGCGACGCTCCAGCGGGATGACGGTGTCGCCGAGCGCGTGGAAGATCGCGGTGCGCCCCTGCATGGCGGCCACTGAGGCCAGCGGAACGAAGGTCGTGCAGTCGCCGGCGGCGTAGATGTTCGGCACCGAGGTGCGGGCGACGCGATTGACGCGGATGTGACCCGACGCGGTCAGCTGCACGCCGGCATCCTCGAGTCCGATACCCGAGGTGTTCGGGATCGAGCCGACGGCGAGCAGGCAGTGGCTGCCCTCGACCGTACGGCCGTCCGAGAGCGAGACGACGACACCGTCGGCGGTGCGCTCGACCCCCTCGGCGCGCGACTTCGACATCACCGTCATGCCGCCCCGGGTGAAGACCTTCTCAAGGACCGCGGCGGCGTCGGCGTCCTCGCCCGGGAGCACCTGATCGCGGCTGGAGATGAGCGTCACCTTGGCGCCCAGGTTCATGTAGGCAGAGGCGAACTCGGCACCGGTGACGCCGGAGCCGACGACGATGAGGTGCTCGGGAAGCGCCTTCATGTCGTAGAGCTGCGTCCACGTGAGGATCCGCTCTCCGTCGGGGCGGGCGGTGGGCAGCTCGCGGGGCGAGGCGCCGACCGCGACGACCAGGGTGTCGGCCTCCACGCGATCGAAATCGGTTCCGCCGGGGCCGGTGGCCACGACGATCGCGTGATGGCCGTCCAGACGCCCGTGTCCGGAGATGATGCGCACACCGGCATCGACCAGCTGCGCGCGCATGTCATCGGACTGCTGGCGAGCGAGCGAGAGCAGGCGCTTGTTGACCGCGGCGAGGTTGATCGCGACCTCGGGCTTGAGCGCGACACCGCTCTCCCCCTTCGCGAAGAACTGCACGCCGAGGTCGGAGGCCTCCGAGATGGCGACCGCAGCATCCGCCGTCGCAATAAGGCTCTTGGAGGGGACGACATCGGTGATCACAGCCGCGCCGCCCACGCCCGCACGCTCCACGAGGGTGACGTCCGCGCCGAGCTGTGCCGCCGCGAGCGCCGCTTCATAGCCTCCGGGACCGCCCCCGAGGACGGCGACCGACTGGGTGTTCACGAAGCTCGAGGACATTGCTCCATTCTCTCAGGCCCCCGCCGCCACTCGTGCCGCCGTCCACGCACACGGACTCACGCGCCGCGAGTGGCCCGCCGAGGCCGCGGTTCCTAGAGTGGGAGCATGTCCGACATGAACACCCATCCGCTCGACGACCCCTCCGCCGACCCGTTCGAGATGGCCGCGCGCGCCGCCGCCGATATCGCACGCCTGACCGGCGTCGAACGGCACGACATCGCCCTCACGCTCGGCAGCGGCTGGGGCAAGGCCGCCGACCTCGTCGGCGAGACGACCGCGACCATTCCCGCGACCGAGGTCACCGGCTTCAGCGCGCCCGCGCTGGCCGGCCATGTCGGCTCAATCCGCAGCATCGTCACCCCCGAGGGAAAGCGCGTGCTCGTGATCGGCGCCCGCACGCACTACTACGAGGGACACGGTGTGCGCCGGGTCGTCCACAGCGTGCGCACGGCCGCCGCCACGGGGGCCTCGACGATGGTGCTCACCAACGGCGCCGGCGGCATCAAGGAGACGTGGACGCCGGGAACCCCCGTGCTCATCAGCGACCACATCAACCTGACGGCCGATTCGCCGCTGGAGGGCGCGACGTTCATCGACCTCACCGACCTGTACTCCTCGCGTCTGCGCGAGCTCGCCCGCACGGTCGATCCGACGCTCGACGAAGGGGTGTACTGCCAGTTCCGCGGCCCCCACTACGAGACCCCGGCGGAGGTGCAGATGGCCAAGGCGATCGGCGGCCACATCGTCGGCATGTCGACGGCACTCGAGGCGATCGCCGCCCGCCAGGCCGGGATGGAGGTGCTCGGCTTCTCCCTCATCACCAACCTCGCCGCCGGCATCCAGAAGAGCCCGCTCAGTCACGCCGAGGTGATCGAGGCCGGCCAGGCCGCCGAGCCCGTGATCTCCGCACTGCTGGCCCGCGTGATCGGACAGCTGTGAGCGGCGCGGATGCCGCCGGGACGATGCTCGATGCGGCGCGCGCCTGGCTCGCGCAGGATCCCGATGAGCTGACACGCGCGGAGCTGACCGCCATCGTGGATGCCGCAGCGGACGGCGATGAGGCGGCATCCGCCGAGCTCGCCGACCGTTTCGGCGCCCGCCTGCAGTTCGGCACCGCGGGTCTGCGCGGACGCCTCGGAGCGGGCAGCAACCGCATGAACCGGGTGCTGGTGTCTCAGGCCGCCGCGGGCTTCGCCGCCTATCTGCGTGAAAAGGCGGCGCCGGGAACGACGCCGCTCGTGGTCGTCGGCTACGACGGCCGCCGCAACTCGGACGTGTTCGCCCGCGACTCGGCGGAGCTGTTCGCCGGCGCGGGCCTGCGCGCGGTGCTGCTTCCGCGGATGCTCCCCACCCCGGTGTTGGCCTTCGCGGTGCGCCATCTCGACGCCGCCGCTGGCGTCATGGTGACGGCGTCGCACAACCCGCCGGACGACAACGGCTACAAGGTGTACCTCGGCGGCGCCGATGCCGGGTCGCAGATCGTCTCCCCCGCCGACGCCGAGATCGCGGCGCACATCGACCGCGTCGCGGCAACCTCGCTCGTTCCGGATCTCGCTCGCGCCGCGTACGAGATCGCCGACGAGTCCTTGATCTCCGCCTACGTCGCCGCTACCGCGGCCGTCGCCCCCGCCACCGCGGGCGCGGCCGGCATGAACTGGGTGTACACAGCCATGCACGGCGTGGGCTCCGAGACCCTGCACGCGATCCTCGACCTCGCCGGCTACCCCCGACCCCGCGTCGTGGAGGCGCAGATCGCGCCCGACGGACGCTTCCCGACCGTGGCCTTCCCCAATCCGGAGGAGCCGGGGGCGATGGATCTCGCGTTCGAGACGGCTCGCGCGGTCGGTGCCGACTTCGTGATCGCCAACGACCCCGACGCCGATCGACTGGCCGTCGCCCTGCCAGATGAGACCGCCCCCGGCGGCTGGCGCCGCCTGACCGGAAACGAGATCGGGCTGCTACTGGGCTGGCGTGCCGCGGCGCGGGCCGGAGAACGGGGTGAGACGGGGTCGCTGGCCTGCTCGTTGGTGTCCTCCCCGGGCCTGCAGACTGTCGCCGAGCACTACGGGCTCGACTTCCACGCGACGCTGACGGGCTTCAAGTGGATCTCGCGCGCGCCCGGCATCCTGTACGGCTTCGAGGAGGCCCTCGGGTACCTGGTCAACCCGGAGACGGTGCGCGACAAGGACGGCATCTCCGCCGCCGTGGCGATTCTCGGAATGATCGCCGACGCGCGTGAGCGCGGTGAGAGCCTCGCCGATCTGCTGCGGGGGTTCCAGGAGACGTTCGGCTTCTTCGCATCGGGTCAGGTCTCGCTGCGCGTCGACGACCTGTCGGTGATCGGGCGCATCATGTCGGCGCTCCGCCAGGCTCCGCCCGCTCGGGTGGGCGCGGTCGCGGTGACCGGCATCGACGACCTTCTCACCGGCGCCGGCGGCGTGCCGGCCAGCGACGTCCTGCGGCTGTGGCTGGAGGACGGGTCGCGTCTGATCGTGCGCCCGAGCGGCACCGAGCCCAAGCTCAAGGCGTACCTGGACGTGCGCGGCTCATCGGCCGCAGACGCGCAGGAACGGCTCGCCGCCCTGGATGCCGCCACCCGCACCCTCCTCCTCTGACCCCCCTCGCCTCTCACCCCGCCGAGTCGCCACGTTTCGACCGAGCCGCCACGAAGCTGCGCGGCGAATCGTGGCGGCTCGGTCGCATGATGGCGGCTCGGGGAAGGGGAAAGAGCACGCGGATAGGGTGGGGGCGTGCTGCTGACCGATCCTGTCGTCCTCGAGAACGAGCATGTGCGGCTGGAGCCGCTGCGGGCGGACCACGCCGGCGAGCTGCAACGTGCCCGCGAGGGGCTGCAGTACGCCTGGTACACCTCGGTTCCGTCAGACGCGAGCGCAGACATCATCCACCGGCTCGCCGAACGCGACGGCGGGCGCATGAACCCGTTCGCCGTCGTGGTCGGCGGCGTGGCCGTGGGGATGACGACGTTCTGCACCATCGACCTGGACAGTCCGCGGGTGGAGATCGGCTACACGTGGTTGTCGCCGACGGTGCAGCGCACCGGTGTGAACACGGCCGCCAAGCTCCTGCTGCTGGGGCACGCGTTCGAGCAGTGCCACGTGATCGCGGTGCAGTTCTGCACGCACTGGCACAACCGTCAGTCGCGGGCCGCGATCGAGCGCCTCGGCGCAAAGCAGGACGGCGTGCTCCGCAACCATCGGGTCGGCCCCGACGGCACGCTGCGCGACACCGTCGTGTACTCGATCCTCCCGCACGAGTGGCCGACGGTGAAGCAGGGCCTGCGGGCCCGGCTGCGCTGAGCGGATACCGTGTGCGGCGTGGCTCCGGTTGCCTCAGCCGTCGACGACGGCCACGAGTTCGTCGAGGAAGGGTCCGAAAGACGTGCCGCGGCGGACGATCCGCTGCACGCTGTCGCGTTCGCTGAACACTTCGACCAGCTGCTCGAACACCGTCTGGAACGCTTCGCGATCGCTCTCGGAGAAGGCCACCATCGCGATCACCTGCACGCGCCCTTCGCCCCAGGCCATGGACGGGTCGGCGATGCCCACGGCGATCGCCGTGCGCGCCGCGGTCATCCCGATCGCGTGGGGCACCGCGAGCGCGTCGGTGAAGGCGGTCGATGACAGCCGTTCGCGCTCGAGCGTGCGCTGGACGTACCCCTCATCGATGACGCCCAGCGCGACGAGTCGGGCTCCGAGGTCGCGGATGACGCTCTCCTCGTCGGCATCCGCGGCAACGCGCCCGATGAAGGCGTCGGCGGAGAAGTAGCGGCCGAGCTCATCGCGCAGTCGCGCCAAGCGGCGCGCACGGCGCACGCGTCCGGCCGCCGCCTGCACCCGCTCGATGTCGCTCTCCGTGAGGAAGGGCTGGATGCGCACGATGCCGTCACCGGTGAAGGGCGGGTCGATCGTCGTGAGGATCAGATCGGTCTCGATCGCCCGCCAGTCGGGGTCGGCCCGTGTGTCGACGCCGACGACGTCGACCGCCTGTCCGAGCGAGCGGTCCACGCTCGATCGCAGCAGTTCATGCAGTTCGTAGTACCCGGGGCACACGATCGTCGCGGTCAACACCGTGCCGGCGTGACGGCTCCGTTCCAGCTGGCCGCCGACGTGCATCGCGATGTAGGCGATCTCGTCGTCCAGGAGCGGGATGCCGAGAAGCCCCCGCAGCCCGTCGGCGATGAACACCGCGACCTCGAAGATCATCGGGTAGGTCGCCTTCAGCGAGCGGGTGAGGGGGTTGCGCGACCACGCCTGCTCCTGTGCGCGCAGCCGCAGGTTCTGCACGTGGAGGGCGAGACGCAGCACGAAATCCTCGTGCTCGATATCGACGAGGAACTCGGATGCCGCACGGTGCACGACGTCGCGCACCGCCGCCTCGACCTCGGGCTGCAGACCCGCTCGTGTCACCGACGCGGCCTCACCGGGACCGGGCGCGACGACGCGGCCGAGGACGAGCGCGGAGAGGTGGCGCCGGTCGCCCGCCCCCAGGCGAACCCCCAGATGGCGCTCACAGAGCGTGTCCAGCAGCGTCCCCACCTGCTCCTGAGCGGGCGTCGTGCTCTCCAGCGCCGTCGTCTCCAGCGCACGGTCGTGGGCGACGCGGTCGGCGGTGATGGCGACGTGCATCATCACATCGCCGATACCGAACTCGTTGACGAAGTAGCCGAGCTCGCGCAGACCCGAAACGAGATCGGCTTTGAACGGGCCGAAGACCGCTTCGCCGATCGATCCCGCGCCGAGGCTGCGCCGGAGGGCATCGAGGTCGAACGCGCCGTCGTCCGTCTCGTCGTGGGCAAGCCGGCTCAGCAGGCGACGCTGTGCCATCTCCGTGCCCTTCAGCCGCGCGCGCGATCCGCTGCGCTCCAGCGTGAGCTCGGTGTCGCCCAGCAGCGCACGGACCCGGCCCAGGTCTCCCTCGAGGGTCGCCGGACTGACGTGGAAGTCCTCGGCGGTCTCGAAGACGTCGATGCCCTCGCGGCCCGACAGCAGTCGACGCACGAGCCGGTGCACGCGCTCCCGCGGTGTCGCGGCATCCGCTCCGGCGCGCAGCGCTGCGGGCGCATCCGCACCCGCGCGATACCCGAGCGGACCGGACTCCACGACGACGCCCCGCGGCACGCGGGCGTTGAGCGCGGTGACGTAGCTGCGGATGCTGCGCGGCGTCACTCCGACGATGTCGGCGAGCTCGGCGGCCGTAAGCCAGTCATCCTCGCGCGCGAGCAGAGCGATGACCCGGTCCTGGCGCGCTCTGCTCATATCCACCAGTCAACCACGCCCATCGCGGGGTGTTTCCGCCCCCGCGGAAACAGGTGTGGTTGTCGCCTCCCAGCGCTTTCACAAGAATGGCGGAGAAGGAGGCGGATCGATGAGGATCCTCGTTGTGTGCGGCGCGGGAGCGTCGAGCACGTTCGTCGCGCAGCGTGTTCGTCACGCGGCGCAGGCGGCCGAGCGTGAGCTCAGTGCCGTCGCCGGCACCGAGCAGTCGCTCCCGATCGACATCGATGCCGCAGACGTGGTGCTCGTGGGTCCCCACCTGCAGAGCAGCCTGGATCGCATCCGTCGCGAAGCGGCGCCGCGTCTCGTACGCGTGATCCTCCTTCCGCCCGACATCTACAGCGATCTCCACGGCACGCGCACCCTCGCGCTGATCGACGAGACCCTGAGGACAGACCCCGACATGCCCGCTTCGACGGAGAGGAACCCCGCATGAGCTCTGTGTCCCGCACGATCCGCATCGGATCGTCCAACGGATTGCACGCCCGCCCCGCGAAGCTCTTCGCCCAGGGCGTGAAGGACTCCGGCCTGGAGGTCACGATCTCCAAAGGCGCGGGTGCACCGGTCAACGCCGCCAGCATCCTGGGCGTCATCTCCCTCGGAGCGGAGAAGGGCGACTACGTCACCCTCACCGCGGAAGGCGAGAACGCCAACGCCGTGCTCGACGTACTCGCCGAGCTGCTCACGACCGACCACGACGACAACTGAACCGAAAGAGAGACCCGAAGATGAGTGAACTGCGTGGAGTGGGTATCGGACTGGGCGTCGCCCAGGGTCCCGTGGCCCGTATGGCCGACCCGCTGCCCGCCCCCTCGGACGTACCCAGCACGCTGACGCCCGACGAGGAGCTGGCCCGCGTGCGCGCGGCGGTCTCCGCCGTCGCCCGTGAGCTCGAGGAGCGCGGCTCGAAGGCCGGAGGTCTCGCCCGCGACGTCCTGGAGGCCCAGGCGATGATGGCCGAGGACCCCACACTCGACACCGAGGTCTCCACGCGCGTGAACGCCGGCAAGACCGGCGAGTATGCCGTACACGAGGCGTTCGCGAGTTTCCGCGACACCCTGGCCGCGATGGGCGGCTATCTCGGGGAGCGCGCCGCCGACCTCGACGACGTCGCCCAGCGCGTCATCGCACGCCTGCGCGGCCTGCCCGCCCCGGGCGTGCCCGACCCCGGTCACCCGTTCGTGCTCGTCGCGAAGGACCTCGCCCCCGCCGACACCGCCCTGCTCGACCTCGACCAGGTGCTCGCGCTCATCACGACCGACGGCGGGCCGACCTCGCACACCGCGATCCTGGCGCGCGAGAAGTCCATCGTCGCCATCGTCGGCGCCGCCGCCGCGAAGGACCTCACCGACGGGCAGACGGTCATCGTGGATGCCGCGAAGGGTGTCGTGACCGTCGACCCCACCGAGGACGAGCTCGCCCAGGCCCACAACCGCGCCGCCGACCGTGCCGCCGCGGCATCCGCCCCGCTCACCCCGGGTGCACTGAAGGACGGCTCCGCCGTGCCGCTGCTGGCCAACCTCGGCAAGCCGGGCGGCGCCGCCGAGGCGGTCGAGCTGGGCGCCGAGGGCGTCGGACTGTTCCGCACCGAGTTCCTCTTCCTGTCGGCCACGCAGGCACCGACCGTCGACGAGCAGACCGCGTCGTACACCGAGCTGCTGAAGGCGTTCCCCGGCAAGAAGGTCGTCGTCCGCGCTCTCGACGCCGGGGCGGACAAGCCCCTCGCCTTCCTCAACGACGCGCACGAAGACAACCCCGCCCTGGGCCTTCGGGGCCTGCGCGCCCTCCGCGCCAGCGAGGACATCCTGCGCGAGCAGCTCACCGCGCTCGCGAACGCGGACGCCGCGACCGAGGCCGACCTCTGGGTCATGGCGCCGATGGTCGCCACCGTCGAGGAAGCGGACTACTTCGTGACGCTCGCGAAGGAGTACGGCATCAAGACCGCCGGCGTCATGGTCGAGGTCCCCTCGTCCGCGATCCAGGCGAAGCGCATCCTCCAGATCGCGGACTTCGCCTCGATCGGCACGAACGACCTCACGCAGTACACGCTCGCCGCCGACCGTCTGCTCGGCTCGGTCGCGTCGTATCAGGACCCGTGGCATCCCGCGGTCCTGGAGCTGATCAAGATGACCGCCTCCGGCGGCAAGGCCAACGGCAAGCCGGTCGGCATCTGCGGCGAGGCCGCCGCCGACCCGCTGCTGGCCGTCGTGCTCGTGGGCCTCGGCGCGACGACGCTGTCGATGGCTCCCACGGCCCTCGCGGACGTGCGCGCCTCGCTTCTGCAGTACACCCGCGAGGATGCCGAGCGCATCGCCGCGGCCGCTCTTGCCGCCGATGACGCGGCATCCGCACGATCGGCGGCTCAGGCCGCCGCTGAGAACCTCGCCGGCTGACGGCGCGGCACATTCGAAGGGAACGAAGACAATGACAACGGCGTCCACGACATCGACGGGGGTGAACCGCGCACGCGTCGGCGTGCAGAGGTTCGGCACCTTCCTGTCCGGCATGATCATGCCGAACATCGCGGCCTTTATCGCCTGGGGCTTCATCACGATGCTCTTCATCACGAAGGGCTTCTTCGGCGCGGAGAGCCCGTTCGGGTGGCACTGGTCTCCCGTCGCGGAGATCATCGGTGGCGGCGGAAACGCGGCGGACATCGGCTGGAACGGCGCGATGACGGCGCTGGCGAGCGGCGATGCGGGCAACTTTGCGGCCTACGTCGGCCTCGTCGGCCCGATGGTCACCTATCTGTTGCCGCTGCTGATCGCCAACACCGGCGGTCGCATGGTCTACGGCGAGCGCGGCGGCGTGGTGGCGACGATCGCCACCATGGGTGTCATCGTCGGCACCGACATCCCCATGTTCCTCGGCGCGATGATCATGGGCCCGCTGGCGGCCTGGATCACCAAGCAGATGGACAAGCTCTGGGACGGCAAGATCAAGCCGGGCTTCGAAATGCTGGTGAACAACTTCTCCGCCGGCATCCTGGGCATGATCTTGGCGATCGTCGGTTTCTTCGCCTTCGGCCCCATCATGCTGGGAATCTCGACGTTCCTCGGCGGCATCGTGGGCTGGCTCGTCAGCGTCAACCTGCTCCCGCTGCTGTCGATCATCGTCGAGCCGGCGAAGGTGCTGTTCCTCAACAACGCCATCAACCACGGCGTGTTCACCCCCCTCGGCATCCAGCAGGCGACCGAGGCGGGCAAGTCGATCCTCTTCCTCATCGAGGCCAACCCCGGCCCCGGCGTCGGACTTCTGCTCGCCTTCACCTTCTTCGGCGTCGGTGCGGCTCGCGCTTCGGCTCCGGGCGCGATCATCATCCAGTTCTTCGGCGGCATCCACGAGATCTACTTCCCGTACGCGCTCAGCAAGCCGATGACGATCCTCGCCCTCATCGCGGGAGGCGCGACCGGCGTGACGACCAACATGCTGCTGGGCGGCGGCCTCGCTTTCCCGGCAGCTCCCGGAAGCATCATCGCCGTGACTGCCGCGGCCATCGGCCCGGGCGTCGGCAACCTGTTCGTCGTGTATCTGTCGGTGATCCTCGCCGCCACCGTGACGTTCTTGATCACCGCGGTGATCCTGCGGGCGTCCCGCAAGCGTGACCTGGCCGCAGAGGCGGACTCCAGCGCATCGTTCGAGGCGGCGATCGCCCAGACCGAGGCGAACAAGGGCAAGAGCTCCGAGGCCCTCGCCGGCCTCCGCGCCGGGGCGGCCGCGAACGCCGGGCTCGAGGGTGACCAGTCGTCGCTGTCGGCCGACCGGGCCGCCGACGCCGTCGCCGCGGGAACGGTGGTACCCGCCGCACGCGTGACGAACATCGTGTTCGCCTGCGACGCCGGTATGGGCTCGTCCGCGATGGGCGCGAGCGTGCTGCGCAACAAGATCAAGAAGGCCGGCATCGACGACGTCTCGGTCACCAACAAGGCGATCGCCAACCTCGACGGCAGCGAAGACCTCGTGATCACCCAGCAGCAGCTCACCGACCGCGCACGCGGGCGCACGCCGAACGCGACTCACGTGTCGGTGGACAACTTCATGAACTCGCCGAAGTACGACGAGGTCGTGGATCTGGTGGTCCAGCAGCACAAGAACCAGGCCTGATCGCTCAGGCCCACCCTGACGCCGCGGGGACGGGATGCGCGATGCCCCGCCCCCGCGGCTCTCACCCGATACAGCGTCGCCCAGACGTACGATGACCGAGACGACGCTACGCACAGAGACGAGGACGACATGTCACGCGATGTACTGAAGATCGATCAGGTTCGGATCCACTCCGGATCGGTCACGAAAGAGCACGCCATGCGTGAGGCCGCGGACATCCTCGAAGCCGCCGGAGCCGTCACCTCCGCCTACTACGACGCGATGCTCCAGCGCGAGCAGACCGTGTCCACCTACATGGGCAACGAGCTCGCGATCCCCCACGGCACCAACGAGACGAAGGATGCCATCCTCGACTCGGCGCTCTCGTTCGTCCGCTATGACGGCGGCGTCGACTGGGACGGCGAGAAGGTCAGTTTCGTCGTCGGCATCGCCGGCAAGGGCGATGAGCACCTGGACATCCTCTCGCAGATCGCCCTGATGTTCTCCGAAGACGAGGAGGTCGCACGCCTGAAGGCGGCGACCACCGCAGAGGACCTGTTCGCACTGCTGTCGACGGTGAACGGCTGATGAAGGCCGTCCACTTCGGCGCCGGTAACATCGGTCGCGGCTTCGTCGGGCTGCTGCTGCACGAAGGCGGCTACGAGCTGGTGTTCTCGGATGTCGCGGCATCCTTGGTCGACGCCATCAACGCGGCTTCGGAGTACACCGTCCACGAGGTCGGCGATGGCGGCACCGACACGGTCGTGACAGGCTTCCGCGCGATCAACAGCGCCACCGATCCGCAGGCGCTGATCGACGAGATCGCCACCGCCGAGGTGGTGACCACCGCGGTCGGCCCGACGATCCTGCGCTTCGTCGCGCCGCACATCCTGGCCGGTTTGGCCCTGCGCGACCCGTCTCGGCCTCCGCTGCAGGTCATGGCGTGCGAGAACGCGATCGGGGCGACCGACACCCTCCGCGACGAGATCCGCGAGCAGGCGGGTGACGCGTGGGACGCGATCAGCAACCGGGCGGTGTTCGCCAACACCGCCGTCGACCGAATCGTGCCCGCACAGCCGGAAGGCGCGGGGATCGACGTCACCGTGGAACCCTTCTTCGAATGGGCCATTGAACGGCCCCCCTTCGCCGACGCCCCGCCCCACATCCCCGGCGCCCACTTCGTCGACGACCTCGCCCCCTATATCGAGCGCAAGCTCTTCACGGTGAACACCGGTCACGCCGCGACCGCCTACTTCGGGGCCCGCGCGGGCGTCGAGAAGATCTCCGACGCGCTGGCGGATCCGTCCATCGTCTCCCGCGTGGCCGCCGCGCTCGAAGAGACGTCCGCACTGCTGGTCGCGGTGCACGGATGGGATGCTGCCGAGCTCGCCGAGTACCGTGCGACGATCCTGCGCCGCTTCGCCAACCCGGCTCTGCCCGACACCGTCGGCCGCGTCGGGCGCCAGCCGTTGCGCAAACTCTCGCGACACGAGCGGTTCATCGGCCCCGCCGCGGCCGCCGCCGAGCGGGGGCTGTCCACGACCGCCCTGGTCGAGGCGATCGGGGCGGCGCTGGAGTTCGACGAGCCCGACGATGAGCAGTCGGTGGAGATGCAGCGACGACTGCGCGCCGAGGACGCGGCCACCTTCACCGCCGCGGTGACGGGTCTGGAGCCGTCGCACCCGCTGTTCGCCGCGGTCGAAGCCGTCGTCGGACAGCGTCAGTCCGAGCTCTGACCCGCTCCCGCGCCCCCGGGACGGCGGACCGCGCTGGCTTCCGGCCGCGGAGCCCGGGGCCCCTTCCACCGTTCACAACTCCGGAGATCCCTCGGTACACCGCACCCAGCCCGGGCTGTGGCCGACGGTCGCGAGCGCATCTCCGGAGTTGTGAACGGCGACGCCTCCTCCCCCGCGCCCCGCTGAACCCGGTCGTCCACCGACGCGGCACACAAAGCCCTGCCCGACGGGCGTCGCGGTCAGAGTTCTGGACATGATCCGATCTTCTGCCGACCGTCTCGTTCTGCCCAGCGACGTCCCGACCGCTGTTCTGCGGCGTGCTCACCTGCTCGCCGCGGGAGCCACCGGCCGACAGATCACCGATGCGGTGCGCGACGGACGGCTCCTGCGCCTGCGGCGCGATCACTATCTGCCCCGGGACACCGATCCGCAGGTGTGCGCGGCGGTGCAGTGGGGCGGGCGCCTGGACTGCGTCTCACTGTTGCGACTTCTCGGCGTGTTCGTACGGGAGCGTGCGGGGTTGCACATCCAGCTCGCTCCGGACGCCTCCCGCACGCCGCGACCGGAGGCGTCGACGGAGATCGTGCGACATTGGCGTCCCACCTCCAGCGCCGCCGATGATGTGCTCGTACCTGTCCGCGAAGCACTATGTGCAGCGGTGCGCTGCCAGCGGCCGCGGGATGCGATCGCCACGCTCGACAGCGCGTGGCATCTCGGGGCAGTGGATGAAGACGGTCTCGCTGACGTCTTCGCGCACGTTCCCGGGCGCTACCGATCCCTGCGGCCGCTTCTCGACCAACGTGCGGAGGCGGGTACCGAGACCCTCGTCCGCCTCATGCTGCGCAGTCTGGGATGCCACGTGGACCTGCAGGTTCGAATCGACGGCGTCGGCCGAGTGGATCTCCTCGTCGACGGCTGGCTTGTCATCGAGTGCGACAGTCGCTCGCACCACGGGTCGTGGGGGGATCACAAGCGAGACCGCCGCAGGGATGCCGCCGCAATCGGACTCGGCTTCACGACTCTGCGGCTGCTCGCCGAGGACATCCTCTTCCGTCCGGAATGGGTGATCGAGGTTCTCCGGCGGGCGGTAGCCCGCGGCCCTCGCACCACGCCGCGCACCGTGCGAGTTCACAACTCCGGTGAACTGTGAACGGACAGGCCGATCCGTGGCCCAGAGGGCCGAACCTGCTCGGAAACTCCGGAGTTGTGAACGGTGGCCGTGATCGACGTGATCGAGACGCGCACCGGGCTCCCCCGCGCTCCGCCCGAACCCAGAACCCGAACCAGAACCAGAACCCGAACCCGAACCCGAACCCGAACCCGAGCCGGCCCGGAACCCTTGACGGGGCTGCCGTGGGGTGCGGGTCAGGCGTCGAAGCCCTCGCCGATGAGCTCGATGAGCTCCTCGCGCTCCTCCACCGACAAGAAGGCGCCTGCGGCCGCGTTCAGCTGGAACGCCTCCAGGTCTTCGAGACGGTAGTCGAAGGTCTCGGCCAGCAGCGCGAGCTCGCGCGTGAGCGAGGTGCGGCTCATCGTGCGGTTGTCGACGTTGACCGTCACGGCGAAGCCGAGCTGGTACAGCAGGTCGAACGGATGATCCTCGAGGCTCTTGCCCCACGCCGCGATCGCCCCGGTCTGCAGGTTCGAGGAGGGCGAGAGCTCGAGCGGGATCTCACGGTCGCGTACCCACCGCGCCAGGTCTCCGAAGGTCACCAGCACTTCGTCGCCCTGCTGCTGCACGACCTCGAGGTCTTCCGCGATGCGCACGCCGTGGCCGAGGCGCAGGGCGCGGCCGTCGAGGATCGCGGAGCGGATCGAGTCGAGACCGGCCGCCTCTCCCGCGTGCACCGTCACCGGGAAGAACTCTGAGGCGAGATAGTCGAAGGCGGCGCGGTGACGCGACGGCGGGAAGCCGTCCTCCGCTCCGGCGATGTCGAAGCCGACTGCGCCGCGACCGCGGAACGCGACGACGAGCTGGGCGATCTCGAGCGACCGGTCGGCGTGACGCATCGCCGTGATGAGCTGGCCGACGCGGATGTCGCGACCCGAGCGATCGACGGCATCCTCGCCTTCCTCGATGCCCTCCTGCACGGCCTCGACGGCCTCCTCGAGCGACAGCCCGCCCGCGAGGTGCTGCTCCGGCGCCCAGCGCACCTCGCCGTAGATCACGCCGTCGGCGGCGAGGTCCTCGACGAACTCCTTCGCGACGCGGCGAAGGCCCTCGGCGCTCTGCATGACGGCGGTCGTCAAATCGAAGGTCTTCAGATACTCCACCAGCGAACCCGAGTCGCTCTGGTCCTCGAACCAGTCGGCGAGCTCCCCGGCATCCGTCGTCGGGACATCGAGGCCGATCTCGTCGGCGAGTTCGATGATCGTCTGAGGCCGCAGCGCACCGTCGAGGTGATCGTGGAGCGAGACCTTGGGAAGCGAGCGGATGGAGACGCCCTCGAGCTTCGGGTCGGCGTAGGGGTCGGTGGCCATGGGGCTTCCTTCTGGTGGGCTGTGCGGGTGGAGCTTAAGGTCAGGCGGTGATGCGCTCGAGGACGAGCGGAGTGGATGCCGGGGCATCCGTTCCGATCTCCCACGCGCCTTCGAGCGCGTCGAGGGCGCGCTCGAAGCGCTTGTCATCATCGGCCAGAAGGGTGAACAACGGCTGTCCGGCGACGATGGATGCGCCGGGCTTGACGTGCAGGTCAATGCCGGCGGCGTGGATGACGGGGTCCTGGGCGCGCGCGCGTCCCGCCCCCAGACGCCAGGCGGCGATGCCGAACGGGAGCGCCTCCATCCGCGTCAGCACACCGTTTCGGGCAGCGACAACGGTGTGCGTCTCGCGGGGGGTGGGCAGCGGCGCATCGGGATCGCCGTCCTGGGCACGGATCATCTCCCGCCACGCGTCCATGGCGCGCCCGTCGCGCAGCGCGGCTTCGACGTCGGCGTCGGGCTGTCCGGCGAGGGCCAGCATCTCGCGCGCCAGAGCCACGGTCAGCTCGACGATATCGGCCGGGCCGCCGCCGGCGAGCACCTCGACCGACTCGCGCACCTCGTTGGCATTGCCGATGGTGAGGCCGAGCGGGGTGTTCATGTCGGTGAGAAGCGCCGTCGTCGCGACGCCCGAGTCGGTGCCCAGGGCGACCATCGTGCGGGCGAGCTCGCGCGCCTTGTCGACATCGCGCATGAATGCGCCGGAGCCGAACTTGACGTCGAGAACGAGCGCGTCGGTGCCTTCGGCGATCTTCTTCGACATGATGCTCGACGCGATCAGCGGGATGGCCTCGACCGTGCCGGTGACATCGCGCAGCGCGTACAGCCGCTTGTCCGCCGGAGCCAGGCCCGAGCCGGCCGCGCAAATGACGGCGCCGACGTCGCGCAACTGCGCGAACATCTCGTCGTTGGAGAGCGCGGCGCGCCACCCCGGGATCGACTCGAGCTTGTCGAGCGTGCCGCCGGTGTGACCGAGGCCCCGGCCGGACAGCTGCGGCACCGCGACGCCGAATGCCGCGACGAGCGGCGCGAGCGGCAGCGTGATCTTGTCGCCGACGCCGCCGGTGGAGTGCTTGTCGACGGTGCGCTTGCCGAGTCCGGCGAAGCTCATCCGCTCCCCCGAGGCGATCATCGCGTCGGTCATGACACGGATCTCGTCGCGGTTCATGCCGTTGAGCAGCACCGCCATCGCGAACGCGGCCATCTGCGAGTCGGCGACGTATTCGCGCGTGTACGCGTCGATCATCCAGCGCAGGGCGTCTTCGGGCACCGCGCCGTGGTCACGCTTTGTGCGGATGACGTCGACCGCGTCGAAGGGCTCGACCGCGGCATCCGGCGTGTTCTGCGTCCCGCCGCTCATCGCGACACCTCCTCGAGGTCGCGCGGGCCGAAGGCATCGGGCAGCACCTCATCGATCGTGCGGATGCCGGAGACGGTCTCCAGCAGCATTCCCGGAAGGGCGAACTCGTTGAGCAGCTGACGGCAGCGCCCGCACGGCATGATCGTCTGCCCCTCCTTGTTGACGCATACGAAAGCGACGAGCTGCCCGCCTCCGGACATGTGCAGATCGCCCACGAGGGCACATTCGGCGCAGAGCCCGACGCCGTAGGAGGCGTTCTCGACGTTGCAGCCCGACACGATACGTCCATCGCTGACCAGCGCCGCGGCACCCACCTGATAGCGGGAGTAGGGCGCATACGCGCGGTGCATGGCCTCGGTGGCGACGGCGCGCAGCTCGTCCCAGTCGATGTCGGTCATGAAAGAGGTCACTCCTTGATATAGGGCTTGCCGGATGCCGCGGGCCCGCGGATCTGGCCGGCGAAGCCGGCGACCGCGAGGATCGTCACGACGTACGGGAGCATGAGCATGAACTCGCTGGGGATCGGCGTCTTCAGGATCGTCAGCAGGTTCTGCAGGTTGGTCGCGAAGCCGAACAGCAGGGCGGCGAGAGTCGCGCGGATCGGGTCCCAGCGACCGAAGATGACGGCCGCGAGGGCGATGAAGCCGAGCCCCGCGGTCATGTCCTTGCCGAACTGCGGCACCGAGACGAGCGTGAAGTACGCTCCGCCGATGCCGGCGATCGCGCCGGCCAGCGAGACGTTCCAGAACCGGGACGTGTTCACCTTGATGCCGACCGTGTCGGCCGCCTGCGGGTGTTCGCCGACGGCGCGCAGGCGCAGGCCCCACCGCGTGCGGTAGAGGCCCCAGGCCACGAGCGGAACCGTCACGAACATGAGGTACACGATGAAGGTCTGGTTGAACAGCACCGGTCCGATGATCGGGATCTCGCTCAGCACGGGGATCTGGATACGGCCGAAGCGCTCCGGGGTGTTGAGCTGCTGCTCGTTGGGAGCCAGGAGCGCACCGTACAGGAAGCCGGTCAGACCGGTCACGAGGACGTTCAGCACGACACCGACGATGACCTGGTCGACGAGGTACTTGAGCGCGAAGGCTGCGAGCACGAACGAGACGAGGACACCGCCGACCATGGCGCCGAGCAGCCCGATGAACGGGTTGTGCGTGATGCTGGAGAGCACGGCGGCCGAGAACGCACCGAGCAGCAGCTGTCCTTCGATCGCGACGTTGACCACGCCCACGCGTTCGCCGATCACACCGCCGAGCGCACCGAAGACGAGGGGCACCGACAGCGATACGGCGCCGAACAGCAGGCTCGAGACGGGCACGAACCCGTCGGCAGCGGCCCACACCAGGAACGCCACGACGCCGAGAACGCCGAACGCGATCGTCAGCCAGAGGGACGGACGACGGTACGTCCACGCCCGCCACGCCGCGCCGGCGGTGAGCACGACCAGCACGGCCCACAGCGTCCAGGCGGTCGGCGCGGTGGGGACGCCCACGTCGGGCAGACCGAAGGACTGCGACGGATCGCCGAGACGGAAGGTCGAGACACCGACGCGCGGTGCCAGGCCGAAGAGGGCGGCCAGCAGCACGAGGATGACCGCGAGAACGATCGGCGCCTTGAAGTGCCGCTCCCGGACGACGACCAGCTGGATGGTGCCGTCACTCTGCTCGATCTGGGCTGCCGGTGTCGAGGCGCTCATGCGGCCACCGCCTTCTTCGCGGCCTTCGCTCGCGCCTTGGCCGCCTTCTCGGCGTCGGTCTTGGGGAGGAAGAACACGGCGCGCAGGAGCGGCGGCGCCGCGATGAACAGTACGATCAACGACTGCACGACGAGCACGATGTCCACGGGGATGCCCTGTGCCTGCATCGAGAACGATCCCGCCTTGAGCGCACCGAAGAGGATGCCGGCAGCCAGGGTCCCCCACGCGCGGCTACGACCGAGGAGGGCGACGGTGATCGCATCGAAGCCGATGCCGGCGTCGATCGTCGCGCCGAAGCCCGTCGTGACGGTGCCCTGGATCTGGTTCATGGCGGCGAGGCCCGCCAGGCCGCCCGCGAAGAGCATCGCGTAGATGTAGAGGCGGTCCACGCTCATGCCCGCGGCCCGCGCGGCTCGCGGGTTCTCGCCGACGGCGCGCAGCCGCAGGCCGAGGCTCGACCGCTCAATGAGCCACCAGACGAACACGGTGGCCGCGAGCACCACGACGAAGCCCCAGTCCAGCTGCGGGAAGAGCGGGCCGAGGAGGTCGGGGAACTGCGCGGAGGCGGGCGTGGGCTTCGTCTGCGGCTGGTTGGTACCCGGGGCCTGGAGCAGCCCGGGCGTGCGCGTCATCCACAGCAGGAGGTAGAACGCGACGTAGTTGAGCATGATCGTGAGGATCACCTCGTGCGCCCCGGTCTTGGCCTTCAGCAGGCCCACCAGCCCGCCCCAGAGCGCACCGCCGACGATGCCGGCGAGCAGAGTGAGGGGAAGGTGCAGCCACATCGGCAGATCGAGGTTGAACGCGAACAGGCCGGCGAAGATCGCGCCGACGAGCATCTGACCGCGGGCGCCGATGTTGAACAGTCCCGCACGGAAGGCGAGCGCGACGCCAAGGCCGGCCGCGATGAGCGGCGTCGCGAACCCGAGCGAGTTGGTCAGCGGGCGGATCTGCGCCGCGAAGTCGGCGCCGCGGGCGTTGAACACGGCACCCCGGAAGAGCGCCTCGTAGCCGTTGTAGACGGCCTGCCAGATCGCGACGAGGGTGTCACCGGGCCGCGCGAAGAAGTAGGAGGATGCCGCCTGCACGTCCTTGTTGGTCACGGCGATGAGGATGCCGCCGACGATCATGGCGAGCACGATGGCCAGGAAGGTCGTCACCGCACTGCCGCGCAGCAGCTCCTTGAGGAAGACTCCCGACCGCGTCGGCGGGAACTCCTCGCCCTCGCGGGGTGCGGGCTCGCCGGTCAGCGGCCCGCTCGCGCGGGGCAGCTCGGCCTCGCCGAGCGGCACACCCGCCGCGCCGTCGTTCGTGGGCGTCGATCCGCTCATGCGGCCACCTCCGGGTCGTGGGCTCCGGCCATCATGAGACCGAGGGTGTCGCGGGGCGTGTCGCCGGGGACGACGCCGACGATCGTGCCGCGATACATCACGGCGATGCGGTCGGCGAGCGCGCTGACCTCGTCCAGCTCGGTGGAGACGACGATGACGGGGATACCGGAATCGCGCGTCTCGATGATGCGACGGTGGATGAACTCGATCGACCCGACGTCGACACCGCGGGTCGGCTGGGCGACGACGAGCAGGCGGAGCTCGCGGCTCATCTCACGGGCGATGACAACCTTCTGCTGGTTTCCGCCCGAGAGTGTGCCGGCGAGGGTGTCCGGCCCCTGCGTGCGGATGTCGTACTCCCGGATGCGGTCGCGGGCGAAGGCGTCGATCGCGCCCCGACGCAGCGTGCCCGCGGCGGCGAAGGCCGACTCCGCGGCGCGGTCCAGGATGAGGTTCTCGGCGACCGAGAACCCGCCGACGAGGCCGTCCTCCTTGCGGTCTTCGGGGACGAACCCGACGCCTTCGTCGAGGATCGCGCGCACGTTCTTGCCGACGAGCTCGGTGCCGTCGAGGCTGATGGAGCCCTCGACGCGGGCGGGCGGCCCGACGTTCGCCTCCACGAGCTCGGTCGGCCCATTGCCCTGGACACCGGCGACGGCGAGCACCTCACCGGGACGCACCTCGAGGTCGACGTCGTCCACGACGATCGCACCGGCCGCCGTGAGCACGCGCAGCCCGCGCACGCTGAGTCCGCCCTCACGCGTCCGCGGCGCCTCCTTGTGCACGGTCAGCTCGACGGCACGTCCCACCATGAGGGAGGCCAGCTCGGCGTTCGTCGCCGTCGGCGAGGCCTCGCCGACCACGGTGCCGAGGCGGATGACGGTGATGCGGTCCGCCACTTCGCGGACCTCACGCAGCTTGTGGGTGATGAAGACGATGGAGGTGCCCTCATCGCGCAGTTGGCGCATGATGGCCATCAGCTCGTCGGTCTCCTGCGGAGTGAGCACGGCCGTCGGCTCGTCGAAGACGAGCACCTTCGCGTCACGGGAGAGCGCCTTGATGATCTCGACGCGCTGCTGCACACCGACGGGCAGATCGCCGACGAGGGCGTCGGGGTCGATCTCGAAGCCGAAGCGCTGTGCGACGCTGCGCACGTGCGCACGGGCGGCGTTGAGGTCGAGGCGGCCGAAGGCCTTGGTGTCCTCGTGGCCGAGCATGACGTTCTCGGCGACGGTGAAGACGGGGATCAGCATGAAGTGCTGGTGGACCATCCCGATCCCGGCGGCCATGGCATCGCCGGGGCCCCGGAAGTGCTGCGGCACGTCGTCGAGCAGGATCTCGCCCTCGTCGGCGCGGTACAGGCCGTACAGCACGTTCATGAGCGTGGACTTGCCGGCGCCGTTCTCGCCGAGGAGCGCGTGGATCTCCCCGGATTCGACCACGAGATCGATGTGGTCGTTGGCGACGAGGCTGCCGAATCTCTTCGTGATCCCGCGGAGCTCGAGCTTCATAGATGCACCCTACCTGGGTCGGATTTTCTGGCGGAAGGCGGACGAACGGAACTCGGGGCGAGCAGCGTGCCGCTGCTCGCCCCGAGTGCGTCCGCGTCAGATCAGGAGCCGGCGGGCGAGTTCTTCGACTCGACCTTGATGGTCCCCGCGACGATGTCGTCCTGAAGCTTCTTCAGGTCGTCGGTGAGACCGGCCGGCAGCTTCGACTCGAAGTCGTGGAAGCTGGAGAGCTTGACGCCCTCGTTCTTCAACGTGCCCACGTAGGGAGTCGGGTCGAACTCGCCCTTGGAAGCCGCGATCGTCGCGTCGTAGACGGCGACGTCGATCGCCTTCATGATCGACACGAGCGTGATCGAGGCGACGTTCGGGTCGGCGACGGCGAGGTCGCTGTCGACGCCGAGCATCAGGGTGTTCTTGCCGCTGTCGGCGATGGCCGCCGCCGCGCTCTTGTAGATGGGGCCACCGACGGGGAGGATGACATCGACGCCCTGGTCGAGAACGCCCTGCGCGGTCTGCTTGGCCGTGTCGTTGGCGTCGAAGGCCCCGGTGAACGAGCCCTTCTGGTCAGCGCTGTCCCACCCGACGACCTGAACGTTGGCGCTCTTGTCCTCGTTGTACTTCTTCACGCCCTGCTCGTAGCCGTCCATGAAGACCGCGACGGAGGGGATCTGCATGCCGCCGAAGGTGCCGACCTTGTTCACGCCGGCCTGCGCCGACCACGCCGCAGCCGCGTAGCCGCCCAGGTAGGCCGCCTCGGCGGTGTTGAAGACGAGGGGCTTGATGTTCGGGGCGTCCGTCTTGCCGTCGAAGTCGGTGTCGGCGTAGTCGTCGATGATCGCGAAGTTCAGCGCCGGGTTCGCCTTGGCGGCCGCGACCGTCGCGGCGGCGAGCTTGAAGCCGACCGAGATGATCAGGGTGCAGCCCTCAGAAATGGCGGTCGTCATGTTCGGCGCGTAGTCGTTGTCGTTGGTCGACTCGAACTCGACAGCCTTGATGCCGAGCTCGCCGACGGCCTTGTCCATGCCGTTCTTGGCGGACTCGTTGAACGACTTGTCGTCCCAACCGCCCGCGTCCGAGACGAGGCAGGGCTTGAAGCCGTCCACGACGGTGCCGCCGGCGGCGGCCGAGCCGGAGCCTGCGGGGGTCGGGGCCGAGCCGCAACCGGCCAGGGCGATGATGAGCCCCGCGGCAGCTGTGATGCCGGCGAGCTTCTTGGTGGTCGAGATGGTCAATGCAGCCTCCACATTGATAGACCCGCGGATTTCGCGGGCGCACGGATCGAAGTTACCTACTGTGACGTGGGATTTGCACGCTGCACACCCGGGTGCGGGCGAAAGGTTACAAAGACGCAATCAAGCCGACACGAACGCGGCATCCTGCCTCGCGCTGTGCGCTCAGAGGACGTCGCCGCGACCGGTGAGCTTCAGCGCGTCCACGACGCCCTTCACGCGCTGGGCGTGCTCGCTCGTGGTCACCAGGAGCGCGTCGGCGGTGTCCACGACGACGATGTCCTTCACCCCGATCAGACTGATCACGCGGTTGGTGTGGCTGACGACGATGCCGCTCGCGGCATCGGAGAGGATGCGCGCGTTCTCGCCCAGGATCGCGAGATCGTTCTTGCGTCCCCCGCTGTTGAGTTTGGCGAGGCTGGCGAAGTCGCCCACGTCGTCCCAGTCGAAGTGACCCGGTACGACGGCCAGGCGCCCCTTCTCGGCGGCGGGTTCGGCCACGACGTAGTCGATCGCGATCTTCGGCAGCTTGGGCCAGATCCGGTCGACGGCGGGCCCCCGCCGTTCGCGGTCGTCCCACGCCTCGGCGAGCTCGAGCAGCCCCGCGTGCAGCTCGGGGTTGTTCGCCTCGATCTCAGCCAGGAGCACATCGGCGCGCGAGATGAACATGCCCGCGTTCCAGAGGTAGTCGCGATCGGCGAGGTACTGCTTCGCCGTCTCGAGGTCGGGTTTCTCGACGAAGCGCTCGACGAGCGACGCGTCGCGCGCGCCGTCGACGATGAGCTCGCCGCCGCGCTTGATGTAGCCGAACCCGACGGCAGGCTCGGACGGCGAGATGCCGACGGTGCAGATATAGCCCTCGCGCGCGACCTCCACCGCGTCACGGACGGCGAACTCGAACACCCGCGTGCCGCGGATCACGTGGTCGGCGGCGAACGATCCGATGATGACGTCCGGCTCGCGTCGGTGCAGGATCGCGGCCGCCAGACCGATCGCCGCAGCGGAATCGCGCGGCTCGGACTCGAGGAACACGTTGCGATCGGGGATGCCGGGAAGCTGGTCCTCCACCGCGGCACGGTGAGCGCGCCCCGTGACGACGGCGATGCGGTCGGCACCCGATAGAGGCGCGAGACGGTCCCAGGTGTCGCGCAGGAGGGAGTGCCCGGATCCGGTCAGGTCGTGGAGGAACTTGGGGGCGTCGGCGCGCGACAGCGGCCAGAGGCGGCTGCCGACACCGCCGGCGGGAATCACGGCGTAGAAATCGTCGATCGGATCGGCCATGCCGCCAAGGCTACCGGGCCGGGCGTGACGGACCGATTTCGTGAAGAAGGCCGTTTCGTTCCGAATCTCTCGATATCGAGAGAACTTAGGCTCGCCTTCGTCGCCCTGCTCTCGAACGCCGACTTAGGATGAGAGTGCGCCCGTGTGCGACGCCGAGGGTCCAGTGCCGTTGTGAACCCCGGGGCCGATGTCAGCCCCCGCCGTGCCGAGGTGTCCGTTCACACCAAGGGAGGACGACCGTGTCTGCACCAGCACGCGTCACACCGTCGGTAGCACAGACCACGTCCAAGACCCCGCGCGGAACCCTGTACCGCGGCAACGAGGGCATGTGGTCGTGGGTGCTGCACCGCATCACCGGCGTCGCCATCTTCTTCTTCCTGCTCGTGCACGTGCTCGACACGGCGCTGATCCGCCTCTCCCCCGAGGCGTACGACGCGGTCATCGGCACGTACAAGAACCCGATCATGGGCTTTGGCGAGGTCGCCCTCGTGGCGGCGATCGTCTACCACGCCTTCAATGGCCTGCGCATCATCGCGGTCGACCTGTGGCCGTGGGCGACCCGCCACCAGCGCCAGCTGTGGTGGGGCGTGCTGGGCCTGTGGGTCGTGACCGTGGGCGGATTCGCCGCGCGCCACATCCCCATCGTGCTGTCGAACATCGGAGGCGGTCACTGATGTCCACCCTCACCCCGAGCAACGATCAGACCATCCCCGCACCGCGCTCCCCGCAGGTGCGCAAGAAGGGCGCCAACCTCGAGAAGATCGGCTGGATCTACATGCGCGCCTCCGGCGTGCTGCTGGTCGTGCTGATCTTCGGGCACCTCTTCGTGAACCTCATGCTCGGCGAGGGCATCCGCGGCATCGACTTCGCCTTCGTCGCGGGCAAGTTCGCGAGCCCGTTCTGGCAGGTCTGGGACGTGCTGATGCTCTGGCTCGCCCTCATCCACGGCGCGAACGGCATGCGCACGATCGTCAACGACTATGTCGTCGGCGCCACCACCCGCAAGGTGCTGGTGTGGGCTCTGTGGATCGCCGCAGGCTTCCTGATCGTGCTCGGCACCCTCGTCGTCTTCACCTTCGACCCGTGCCTGGGCGTGGAGAACTCGACGACGGACTGGCTCATCCAGATGTGCGCCGCGCGCTGAGCGCGCGCACCACGACGCTCATGACGACGCAGAAGACAAGGCATCCCTGACGTGACTACCCAGCAGCATCCCGAAGCCGTACTCAAGGACGGCGTCTACTACCACGAGTTCGACATCGTCATCGTGGGCGCCGGCGGCGCCGGCATGCGCGCCGCGATCGAGGCGGGCCCGGGCGCCCGCACCGCCGTGATCACGAAGCTCTACCCGACCCGGTCGCACACCGGGGCGGCGCAGGGAGGCATGGCGGCGGCGCTCGCGAACGTCGAAGAGGACTCCTGGGAGTGGCACACCTTCGACACTGTCAAGGGCGGCGACTACCTCGTCGACCAGGATGCCGCGGAGATCCTCGCCCGCGAGGCCATCGACGCCGTCATCGACCTCGAGAACATGGGTCTGCCCTTCAACCGCACCCCCGAGGGCAAGATCGACCAGCGCCGCTTCGGAGGCCACACCGCCGACCACGGCAAGACGCCCGTGCGTCGTGCGTGCTACGCCGCCGACCGCACGGGTCACATGATCCTGCAGACGCTGTTCCAGAACTGCGTGAAGCTGGGCATCAACTTCTTCAACGAGTACTACGCGCTCGACCTCATCACGGTGAAGGATGCCGACGGCAACACCCAGGTCGCGGGCGTCGTCGCCTACGAGCTGGCGACCGGCGACCTGCACGTCTTCCACTCCAAGGCCGTCATCTTCGCCACCGGCGGCTTCGGCAAGATCTACAAGACCACCTCGAACGCCCACACCCTCACGGGCGACGGCGTCGGCATCGTGTGGCGCAAGGGCCTGCCCCTCGAAGACATCGAGTTCTTCCAGTTCCACCCGACCGGTCTCGCGGGCCTCGGCATCCTGCTCACCGAGGGCGCCCGCGGCGAGGGCGCGATCCTGCGCAACGCCTCGGGCGAGCGCTTCATGGAGCGCTACGCGCCGACCATCAAGGACCTCGCGCCGCGCGACATCGTCGCCCGCTGCATGGTCAAGGAGGTCCTCGAGGGTCGCGGCGCCGGTCCCCACAAGGACTACGTGTACCTGGACTGCACCCACCTCGGTGCGGAGGTGCTGGAGACCAAGCTCCCCGACATCACCGAGTTCGCCCGCACCTACCTTGGCGTCGACCCCGTCACCGAGCCGGTGCCCGTGATGCCGACGGCTCACTATGCGATGGGCGGCATCCCCACCACCAACAACGGCGAGGTGCTGCAGAACAACGACACCGTCGTCCCCGGCCTGTACGCCGCCGGCGAGTGCGCCTGCGTGTCGGTGCACGGCGCCAACCGTCTCGGCACCAACTCGCTGCTGGACATCAACGTCTTCGGAAAGCGCAGCGGCCGAAACGCCGTCGAGTACGTCCAGACGGCCGATTTCGTCCCGCTGCCGGAGGATCCCGCCAAGGAGGTCCGCGAGATGCTCGAGGGCCTGCGGAGCAACACGGGCACCGAGCGCATCGCCGTGCTCCGCAAGAAGCTGCAGGAGGAGATGGACGCCAACGCCCAGGTCTTCCGCACCGAGGAGACCCTGACCAACGTCATGGGCACGATCCACGACCTGCGCCAGCGCTTCAAGAACGTGCACATCGACGATAAAGGCAAGCGCTTCAACACCGACCTGCTCGAAGCGGTCGAGCTCGGCTTCCTGCTCGACCTCGCCGAGATCGTCGCCTACGCGGCCCGCAACCGTCGCGAGAGCCGCGGTGGCCACATGCGCGAGGACTACCCCGACCGCAACGACGAGCAGTACATGCAGCACACGATGGCCTACCTCACCGGCGACCCGCACTCGCCCGACCCGGAGGACCACATCAAGCTGGACTGGAAGCCGGTCGTCTTCACCAAGAACGACAAGGGCGAGTTGAACTACCCCCCGATGGAGAGGAAGTACTGATGTCGACCGCCATCGTCGAGCAGGACGTCGTCGCCGAGACGACCGGTGAGGCCCCGATCCAGTCGTACCTCGTCACCTTCATCATCCGCCGTTTCGACTCGGAGACCGACAGCGAGCCGCGCTGGGTCGACTACGACGTCGAGATGTACCCGACCGACCGCGTGCTCGACGCGCTGCACAAGATCAAGTGGGAGGTCGACGGCTCGCTCACCTTCCGTCGCTCGTGCGCCCACGGCATCTGCGGCTCCGACGCGATGCGCATCAACGGCCGCAACCGCCTCGCTTGCAAGACGCTGATCAAGGACCTCGACATCTCGAAGCCGATCTACGTGGAGGCCATCAAGGGCCTGCCTCTGGAGAAGGACCTCGTCGTCGACATGGAGCCGTTCTTCGCGTCGTACCGCGAGGTGC
>ERZ778021.1096-NODE-1096-length-35449-cov-6.691671_pt1 | contig 35449 bp, 29 predicted proteins | sample MGYA00375751_ERZ778021 | MGnify/ENA primary metagenome ERZ778021 (study PRJEB29350, sample SAMN05389814) | bioreactor metagenome | isolation source: Thiocyanate stock bioreactor | place: South Africa: University of Cape Town | collected 2013-08-29 ... | reverse complement strand
TAGTAGTTCTTAGTTCTTAGTAGTTCTTAGTTCTTAGTAGTTCTTAGTTCTTAGTAGTTCTTAGTTCTTAGTTTTTAGTTCTTAGTTTTATATAATGCATCCATTCAAACTACAACTTGTACTTTTCCTGTTTTCCTGCAACACCCTCCTATCCTATTCACAGCAGTATAGAAATCCGGTAACCATCTCACCTGCTCTCAGCGCGAACTTCGGTGAGTTAAGAAACAACCATTTCCATTCCGGCATCGACTTCAAGACACAACAAGTGGTCGACAAGCCCATCGTCGCTATCGAGGACGGATATGTATCCCGCATCAGCGTCTCACCGGGAGGTTACGGACTGGCGCTCTATGTAGACCATCCATCTACCGGCCATACCAGCGTCTATGGCCACCTCAACAGTTTTTCCAAAGAGATTGCCGAATGGGTAAAGGAACAACAATACCTACAGGAGCGGTTCAGCATCACCCTCTACCCCGAACCGGGCATGTTTCCGGTAAAAAAAGGCGAACAGATTGCCCTGAGTGGTAACACGGGCGGTTCCGGCGGGCCTCACCTCCATTTCGAAATACGGGACACCCACACCGAAGAACCGATGGACGCGTTGGAATTCCTGCCGGCCATACCCGACACCCGAAAACCGGATCTTCAGGGAATCGCTTTTTATCCCGTAACTGAAAAAGGCGTCATCAACGGCAGCAGCCATCCAATCAGGATAAATATAGGCAAAGACAAAACGGGAAATCCGCTTCCATTGCCAAGAGAGATTGAGGCATGGGGGCGCATCGGCGTGGGAGTGAAGGCGTACGACCGGATGGACGGCCAAAATAATATCTACGGCGTGAAGCATATCCGTCTTTTCGTGGACGACCGGCAGGTGTTCAGCAGTACTGTAGACCGCTATTCCTTTGCAGACACACGCATGCTCAACACTTTCGTTGATTTCGAAGACTGGAGAAAGCGCAAGTCATTCTTTATGAAATCGTTTATAGAACCAGGCAATAGGCTACCCTTTTATGAAACCGAGAACAGTGGATATATCGATATCAACGAAGAGAGGCCTTATCGCTTCCGGTATGAATTGGAAGACCATTACGGGAACAGGCTCACCTATCACTTCACGGTCCAGGGGAAGCCCCGTCCCATCCCCGAAAGGCCCGAATGTAGCCATTGGATGGCATGGAACCTCTATAACACCTATATGGATACCGGTTTTCAGTTGCAAATCCCGAAAGGGAACCTGTACGATGACATCTGTTTCTCGCACTCCTCCACGAGAAGCCTCAACCATTATTCCAACCTGCACCGGGTAAACGACAGCCCTGTGCCGTTACATGACCGCGCAAATATATGGATCGGAATGCATACCGACACCTTGCAGAACAAACAGAATTATGGCATCGTAAAAGTCAGCGACAATGGCTCGGAAAGCTGGGTAGGGGGAGAGTATGTCCGCGGAGGTATTTCGGTCGGCATCCGGGAATTGGGCGACCGCTATGCCATCTCCGCCGATACCATCGCACCGGTAATTACCCCTGTTGAACCCACCTCATGGGTGAGCCAGAAGCGCATCCGCATCCGGCTCACCGATAACAAGAGCGGCATCGCCTCGTTCAGGGGAGAGATTAATGGGGAATATGTACTGTTTACGCACGACGTCAAATCGTCGGTCTATACTTACCGGTTTGATGACAGCCGGTTGACCAGAGGGCAAGAGCAGGTATTCACTTTCACCGCCGTCGACGGTGCCGGCAACAGCAACGAATATCAATACAGTTTTTATTATTGATTACAACCCTAATACCGCACCTATCACGAGGCACTTGCGCGATGGCAGGATACCCGGTCCGCGCAAAAGAGCGAAACACATTTGCCATTCACCATTTTGTCACTAACCACGGTAACCGGGAAATCATATAAAAGGGTAAATTAATCAGCCTGAATTCTTTCTTTGAAAGGGATATCACCTTATCCACGCTATATGTACCCGACCATATCCTGATGGCCACATCATGATCGGCATCGTTCATAAACTGATGGATGGACTTCAAATGGGCATTATGACCACTTTTCACTTCTATGGGAATAATTTTTCCATCTTGTATCCAAATAAAATCCACTTCAGCGGTACTTCCCCGTTTATTCCTCATCCAATAATTGAGTTTGAAGCCTACATCGTAAGACAAAGCCTGGAGCTCTTGCGCCACTATTTGTTCGGCTGCCGCACCCCGCCAAGTATCCATCAAATCCTTGCTCAACAAGTATTCTTTTTGAATCCTAGCTGAATAATTCACTAATCCGGCGTCAACCCAGAATAATTTTGGCGATTTTTTCAAATCGGAAATAGCGGGCAATACCGTCTGCGTTACAGGATATGCCAATTCCAATAACATGGCTTTTCCCAATGTACGAAAAGCCTCACCCGTTTCCCGTGCCTTATAGGAAGATTCGGCAAATCCGCCGAATGTGATATTCTGACCGGAAAAAGCCCATCCCTCTTCCAGGATATACCGGATTACGGCAGCCTGCGTGGAGGTTTCGGCGTACTTCTCCACATCACTCTTGTAAGCATTCAGCAGTTGATTGTAAGTGGCGGACAAAGAAACGATATCCTGCTCGGCCGCATAACGGGCTACCACCTCGGGCATTCCTCCTATAAGCGCATATATGTTGAACAAGTTCATGAGTTCCTGATGAAACGCTACCGATAGCGAAGGTTCGGCAATAGCCTCTATATACCGTTGATTACCCGTAGCGATTAAAAACTCGGTAAAAGTACATGGATGTAATGCCCTAAATTCTGCTCTCCCGACAGGAATTGATATCTGTTTTTCCAACATTGTTTCCAGTAAGGAGCCGGCCGCGATAACATATATTTCGGGAAGTTCTTCATAGAAGTAACGTAGCAGCGAAACCGAATGTGTGGATTGTTGTATTTCATCGATGAAAAGTAGGGTGCGGCCTTCTTTACGTTTTACATTGCAGTAGAAGAAAAGAAGTGGAAGCAGTTTTTTTACTTCATCCGTACTTTCCATCAACTGTTTTGCGGATGATTTTTCAAGGTTAACGGAGAGATAATTGTCAAATTTTTTCCCGAAGTTATTTACAACAGTGGTTTTCCCAACTTGTCTTGCACCGCGTAATATCAACGGCTTCCGGTATGGATTCTCAGTCCATCTTTGCAATTCGGTCTCTATATCTCGTCTAAACATGTCGTAAGTGTTATATATCAGTTGCAAATATAGTATAAATGTTTCATTGCAGGGGTATATTTTGTGATTTTATGTATCATTGCATAGGTAAAAAATGGAAAAATATGTATCATTGCAGGGGTATGTTGTAGCAGCGGGACTAAGAACATTTACGAAATGCCTTACGCAATGAAGGGCTATACGCTCGATGAAAATGGGAAAAGGAGGTGTCCTTTTTAAAAAAGGATAAATGCATTTTCGTGGGCGTACAATCTACCCGAATATTACAGGAACCCGTGGGGAAAGAAGGGCAACTGATGGCGGGCGCGGGACCGGAGGTCATTGCGGAATGGGCGTCGGAACTAAACATATTCTGCCCAAACGGCCAGTTCATAGCCCCAATACAGCCTGTGCAATAGCTATTTCCCGCTCGCTGCCGGTATGCTTTCCCTCTACGTCCGACAGTTTGATGCATTCCTGCCACTCTTCCCGGGCCGTCATCTTACAGCGGAATAGCTTCATCACGATATTCATCCCTTTGATATCGTTCCCCACATCGGCGGTCAGGTTGGTTCCTATACCGAAAGTAGAGCCGATACGGTCGCCGCAGTATTCTTTTATCTGGATCGCTTTTTCCACATTCAGGCTGTCCGAAAAAACCAGGTATTTAAGTTTTGGATTGACACGCAACTCTTCATATCGCCGGATCACTTTGTCCACAAACACTAATGGATCTCCGCTATCCTGGCGCAGGCTGGTAAATAGTGACGCATGTTTCTTACTGAAATTGCGTAAAAAAACATCGGTAGTATAGGTATCGGTCAGCACGGTACCCAAGTCGCCGTCATATACATTGATCCAGTTCTCCATCGACATATAGTTGGCCATCTTATAGCCGTAAATTGATCCGTGGAACTGTACCCATTCATGCGGATGGGTCCCCGACACGTTCAGGTTATGCTTAAATGCCATGTAGACATTGCTCGTCCCATAGAGGCTGGCACCGGCATGCCGCTTCAACAACCCTGTCACCCGGTCCTCCACATCGGCGCTGAACCGCCGCCGCATCCCGAAAAGGGAGACCGAGAGATTGTGTTTCCGCATCTTTTTCGCTTTCTCCAGGGTCACCTCCTCCATATATTTCAGGTCGGGATACCTACCGGTTTCACGGAAATAGAGCTCCGAAACGGTCGCCAGAATAGGGGTTTCCCAAAGGGTAATACGGTAGAGAAGCCCCTGCGCCTTGATATGCAGCTTGCTCCCTTCCATAGTGATCTCCACCTCCGACGGATCGAAACGGAATCCCTTCAGGAAATCGATATAGATGGGCGGCAGGTAAGGCATCTGCTTCCTTACAAATGCTTCTTCCTCTTTGGTAAGGGCGAGGCGCGTCATTTCTTCCAGTTCCTTTCTCAGCAGCCGGTCGAACCCCTCGGGATAGTCGCCGTTGCTGCGGTCAATGAATTCAAATTCGCCATACGCTCTCGGGAAGAGCTTCGAATAGGCATAACCGGTGGTAAATTTGTACAGGTCGGTATCGAGGATACTTTTGATGATTGCCATATTTTTTGGAATATTTACAGATAAACGCCGGACAGGCTTATTTCGTTCATCATACCAGCCAATCCTTTACCACCTTCCCAAATACAGTATATTAGTTATCCAGATGAGGTGTTCCTCTGATGATATTGACATAATTCCTGGCTATCAAAAACTTGTATCGGGTGTTTTTGAGATAATACATCGACATTTTTGAAAAAGGTTGACAGACAGTTTACCCGATTAACAATCCTTCAATACGTACTTTATAACCTCCGTCTTTTAACTTTATTACGGCATTTACTAATCCGCTATGTCTCCATTGAAGCATACAACGACGGGGCAAAAACCAATACCTCACGCCAAGTTTTATTTCTTCCTTTGATTCTTTTATTATTCCTTCATATGCTTGTGAGATATAATATCCAATATCAATAAAGCCTTCAGTACGTGGTCTTAATGGGCCTGTGACATTCCAAATTATTACACCGTTTCTTGCATCCACAGAAGAAACTATTCCGCAATGAGTAATGGGACAACCGCATGACATTCCCATCGGGCGACCTATCATTACATCCCCCTTTTTTACCCCAAGTTCTTTTACTAATGTCGGATTATACGGCAATATTGTTTCTTTTGGACCCGGTTCATTTGGAAAACAATCAAGTATAAAATCAAAATCCCGTTTCAAACTATCTTTCCACCCAAGTTTATCACCCATGCCTGAACCTTCTTTAGCGCAGAGGAAACAAGCTTTTGTATCAGCTTTGCCATTTAATTTGTCTGCAATGTGAACACATTTTTTCAAGGCTTCTTCGCCCATATCAACCTTATTTGCAAAATCATTACAGGTTTTGTATCCACATGCTCCACAATCTAATTTTGGAAGCAGTTCCATTGTTTTCGTCAGTGTGTCCATATTTAATTTATAGTTAAGAAAAAATCGGTTTTAATTGTTTGATGATATCCGTAAAAGTTTCAATAAAAATATCGATATCATCTTCCGAATTAAATCTTCCCAGGCTTAGCCGTATGGCTCCCCGTGACTGAAACTGGTCGCTGCCGATTGCCTGCAATACATGTGATGCGCTTTTTGTAGTATCATTATTGGAACAAGCTGAACCGGTTGAAACCGCAATTCCTTTTTTATCAAGCAAAAGCAAAATCCTTATTGTCTCGCCTTCCAAACCACTGATAGCAAAATTCAAATTATTCGACAAACGATGTCTCATGCTTCCATTGATATAAAAGCTTTCATATTTGCACTGTAGTTCCTGTATTATTTTATTTCTAATGTTTGAAAGTCGTTTCGATTCTGGTTCCAATTCGTTCAAGCACAATTCGGCAGCCTTCACAAAGCCTGCAATTCCTGAAATATTCTCGGTTGTTGAACGCAAGCCGAATTCCTGCCCTCCTCCATGAAGCAAAGGGGTAATGTTCACTCCTTTCTTTATAAATAAACAGCCTACCCCTTTCGGCCCATATATTTTATGAGCGTTCAGCGACATTAATGAAATATTTTGATGAATAACATCAATAGGAATTTTACCGAACGACTGGCAGGCATCTGTATGAAAATAAACATTTCTTTCTTTGCATATTCTCCCAATATCTGCTATCGGCTGGATAGTGCCAATTTCATTGTTCGCGTGCATTATTGAAACAAGAATTGTTTTTGGGTTAATAAACAGTTTTAATTTTTCTAAATCAACCAACCCGTCTTTATCAACGGGTAAATAAGAAATAAAAAAACCCTGCGTTTCAAGCCATTTGCAGGTATTCAGAATACAATCGTGTTCAATTGCAGAAACAATAATATGATTTCCTCTGTTTCTGTTAGCAAATGCAATTCCTTTCAAGGCAAAATTATTAGCCTCTGTGCCGCCTGATGTAAAAATAATTTCCTCACTATGAGCATTGATAAAACCGGCAAGTTTTGAGCGGAAATTATATAACAATTCCTTTGTCTGTGTGCCAAGGGAATGAAGACTTGAAGCATTACCGAAAAAATCAGAGAAATAAGGCAACATTGCTTCTAACACCCTATTGTCTAATTGGGTTGTGGCAGCATTATCAAGATATATCTTTTGGATGTTATTCACCGACATAGAATAAATCATTTTCCATTGTACGAAGAACACCAAAGTGATTTTTTGCACCTATTTCTTTTTTTCCTGCGCAGATTGTGCAGGTTCCCACAGGCGGGTTGCCTTTAAGGAACATAGGATGTTCGATGTCTTTCGATTTTAAAATATCCCTGACAATGGGGTCTATTCCTATTCCGTATAAGGCATTGCTTTCAACAACCGTAATTTCTTTTGCAGCTTCAAGGATTCTATATCTGAAGACTTCACGTTCAGCCTGTGATACCAAGTCAATTTTTGTAATTACACTAATATCGGCCAATGTGAGCATAGGGCCGATTTTTCTTGGCAAGTTCATTCCGCTTGTCGCTTCAAGAACAACAATACCTAAAGAATTTTCAATGTAGGGAGAACACCTCAAACAAAGTCCTGCCGTTTCAACAAATAAATATTCTGCATTTTCCTGTTCAGCCCATTCAACGACTTCATCCAAAACAACCACATTGCAATGGTCGGGACAAAGCTCGCCTGAATATATTTTTCTGGCAGGAATATTAAACTCCTTTTTCAGTTGTTCGTCTTCATCGGCATACAGCACATCTATTTTTAAATAGGCAGGTCTCAGGTTCTTTTTAATGATCCTGCGAATCACCTGTTTTATTACGGTTGTCTTACCGCATGTGGGCGGTCCTGCAAAAATTATTAACTTCATATGCTTTATTTATTTGTAGATTGTCATCTGTGTTTCACTATTTCAATTCGGTTTCTCTTGATTGTTTCCGGTTAATATAAACCTGATATGACAATGCTAAATCTTTAAATTGTTCACTGAAAACAGCATCATTTATTTCTTCACCAGCCCTGATAAGTTTTCTGAATTCGAGCATTACGTCATCAATTTTTTTAAGCCCGATGGCCGCCATTTTTTCTTCAATATTGGTTGTAATTATTTTTTGCATTGCTCCGTTTGCCATAATTATCCTAAAATCAGACAGCAACGCTATTCTTGGGTCATGCGTAACGAAAACAAATATTTTTTCATATTTTTTTAATAGCTTCAATGCCTTTGTCCTGTGAATTCCGGCATTTTCAATTTCATCAAGAAGTATAATAGGCGAATTACCGATTATTACCGCATCAGCAATCAATAATGACCTTGTCTGTCCGCCCGATAATTCAGTCATTGAGGTTTCTTTGATAATAGCTTCACCCGTCAATTGATTTGCAAAATCGAGCGTTTCTTCAATCATCAATTCTATGTTTTCCGAACCTCTTATTTTTGCATGAATTTTTAAAAACTCGCCTACTGGTAAATCGGATAAAAAATTTGTATGCTGGGAAATTAATGCAATCGGATGTTTTGACGGGTCAAATGAAAAGTCGTCGGGAATGGGCTCGTCATTAATCAGGGTTGTTTTTCCGCAACCGGTAGGGCCGACAATACTAATAATATCTCCCATTTTTAAATTGAATGTTTCGACTTTTTCAGGTTGACCATCTTTGCCGATGCCTCCAATTATTGTTATTTTATCGATTTTCATACTTGTAGTTTTCAATCCCTGTAGGTTTAATTCCCTGTTGCCCGCAGCGGGAAAATGTTTGCGGCGATGTAGTTTGAAAAAACTTTTACAAAAATATCTATAATATCTATCGAATTACTGTATATTTGTATTGAAGTTTTCATAAATGAGTATTAGATTTTCAATCTTTGTTCCTATTATTTTTAATACTCATCACCAACTATTGCTATAATCATGGGTATGGAAAATATTACACCTAACAGTAATTGGTTAAAAAGAATTGCTTTGCAATTTATCACCGAAAAAGATTTCGAAAGAATTGAAAAAACATCTGTTAACCTGACATTTAAAAAGAATGAAACAATTTTAAAACAGGGGAATCAACCCACCCATATTGCATTTATGCAAAGTGGCATAGTAAAATTCAATTATGAAAATGAGTTGAATAAAAATATCATTCTTTCTTTGGTGGCAGGTCCCAAAATATTGGGCGGGGCTAATTTATTTCATAAAGATAACAACCTCTTTTCAATCATCGCTGTGGAAGAGTGTAAAATTACATTAATTGACTCGAAAGTGCTTCTTGATTTATTAACTAATAATGGGAAATTTGCAGTAGCTCTTTTTCAAATGGCATTAGAAATGTTTAAAAAATCCATATTGAATTTCATAAGTTTAGCCAATAAGCAGAAAGAGGGCAGGATAGCAGATATTATTTTATATTTATCAGAAAATGTATATAATAGTAATTCATTTAATTTGTCCCTCACCCGCAAGGAACTATCAGAATTTGCATGTTGTTCGCAGGAGAATGTAATTATGACTTTATCAAAATGGCAAACAGAAAAAATAATTGATATGTCGAAAAAACATATTGAAATATTAAATATGGAGAAACTTCAGCATATAAGCCAAATCGGATAATTATCTTAACACAGAGAACAAGGGTATCACCCAAACAGGCACCCATGCTATGGGAACAACGCCAGTACCTGTATCAATACGATCAGCAACACCATGGCTACGGGATAGACCGTCGCATAGGCTACACTGGGAGCGGTGCTGTCGGTCATCGAGTCGACAGTGGCTAATCCCGGAGTACTGGTCATTCCCCCGACAATTGTACCCATTAAATCCAGAATAGGTATCTTGAGCAGATAAAACCCCAGCAGCCCGGCAATAATCATCGGCACAATCGTAATGGCTGCCCCGGCAAGGAAATAGGGCAAGCCATACGTCTGGAACGTGGCAAACAGGTTGGCTCCTGCCGAGGTGCCCACCTCGGCAAGGAAAAGCAACAAGCCCAGTTGCCGTAGCAATTGGTTTGACATGCCCGACATCGACCAGAGGATAGGCCCTGTTTTCCCCAGTTTGCTCAGCACAAGTGCCGTGATAAGGACTCCCCCCGTCAGGCCCAGGGAAAAGGTGAACGAATTGGAAAAAGAAATCTGCAACTGCCCCACCAGTATACCCAGTACGATACCCATGGCAATAGGGAAGAAGTCGGTATCGGACAATTTCTTTTCATTGTTACCCAGTAGCAGGCCTACTTCCTGCACGCTCCTGCGCTCACCTACCACCACGACTTTATCGCCGAACTTCAACTTCAGGTCGGGTGTGGGAGAAAGCACTACCCCGCTCCGCCGGATACGCGTGATATTACAGTGATAGGCCCGTGAAAGGTCTAATGCCCCCAGGGTCCTGTCCACCATCCGTTTGTTGGTCACCAGGAGCGACTCCACTACCTGGTCATGATCTACGGGCAGTTCTATTTCGGTACGTTCACCGATGAACAGGGCGAGTTGGTTCAGGGAGTTATCCGTTCCTACGGCTTTGACCAGATCCCCTTCGCGGAGAACGGTCCTGGCCCTGGGGATCACCATTACACCATCGTGGATCAGACGTGAGATGACCGAGCCGGTCATGGTACGGATCTGCAACTCGGACAGAGATTTGCCGAATACGGTAGGATTTTTCACCCGGAAAACAGCGAAATTCACTTCAGGATAGGCTGCTTTTTCCTGCCGTTCGAGCCGGAGAGCCTCCTCTTGCATATCCACACCTATTATCTTTGGGAAAAATTTCACAAAAAGGATCACCCCTATCACGCCAAACGGGTAAGCAATACCGTAAGCGATGGAAGCGAGCGGGGAGTTGGTACTGTCGATGGCCACAGCCAGTCCCGGCGTACTGGTCAGTGCGCCGGCAATCAACCCCGTCACGCCCGGCATATCTATACCGAAGAGATGCCCCAATCCCAAACCGACGGTACCGGCACTGACAACAATGATCAGTGCCATCATCAGCAGCTTTTTACCATTTTTTTGGAACGAGTCGAAAAAACCAGGCCCCGATTGCAAGCCGATGGTGAAAATAAACAGCACCAACCCGAAGTATCCCAGCGAACTGGGGATGGTCACACCAAAGTGCCCGAACAGCAATGCGATAAAGATGACTGCCGACACGTCGAGCGAGACGCCTTTGATCTTGATGCGTCCCAGCATGTAACCAAGTGCGATAATGAGAAAAACGGAAAAATAGGAGTTCTGGAGTAATGAATATAACATGATGGTGTCCGGGTTTAATTATTTACCTGAAAACACTACAAAGATAATATTTATCCTCCGATTGGGAAAGTGGTTATACCACAAAGTAATACATCGCAATTTTGACCTGTTTCATTGGACGATATTTCCGACAACAATACATAAAAAAAGCCGGGCACACTATTCATGCCCGGCTTCCGACTTAATGTAGTTTTCTCAGAATCACATCATATCCTCAATATTCCACACGAAGGCGCGAAGGCCCAGGTTGGGCGACTCTTCATCGAGTGTCCTTAAGTAGTCCAACAACAGTTTTACCCTGCTGTCCTCTACAATAGTGAGGATAGCCTTATTTACCGAGGGCCAGGCATGTGAACCATAATGCGGTTCCCCTTTATTACTACCCCTTCCGTGCACCTCTTTCCATGAAGTAAACCCTCGGATGTTGAGTGAACTCAGGTTGGCCACGATCTCATCGTAGTGCGCCTGGTCTAAAGTTATCATTACTGCTTTCATATTTTTTAGAGTAAAGAGCAAAGAATAAAGAATAAAGACTTCTCAAATTTCTTCACTTCTCAATTTTTAATTTTTTACTTTTAATTTTTCACTTAACCACTTAGGCACCTAAGGCACTTAACCACTTAGGCACTTTTTAACCCACCAATACTTCCCGGTGTTTCTTCCGTTGCCGTTTCACGCCGTTTCCTCCAAAGATTGCATAGAGGACGGGAATAAGTACAAGCGTCACAATGGTTGAGAATGTCATACCGCCAATAATGGAGATACCGAGCGTTTGCCACATTTCGGATCCCTGCCCTGTGCCGATAGCCAACGGTATCATACCGAGTATCGTGGTAAAGGTTGTCATCAATACAGGGCGTAACCTCGATTTTCCACCATGCACGACGGCCGTGATAATCGACATGCCCCGTTCCCGGTTCAGGTTGATGTAATCCACAAGCACAATACCGTTCTTCACCACCATTCCCACAAGCATAACCAGTCCGATAAGTCCCATAATACCAAGCGGTTGTCCGGTAATTGCAAGTAACAGCAATGACCCCATAAATGCGAACGGGATGGAAAGAAGAATAATGAATGGGTATGTAAGCGACTCGAATTGGGATGCCATCACAATGTATACCAACAGGATAACGATCACAATCAGCATGGTCAGGTCGCCGAATGCCTCCTCTTGGTCTTCCACAGAACCACCGATCTCCATTTGAATTCCCATCGGGACATCCATAGATGAAATAACACTGCCCACATCTGCGGCCACATCACTCAAAGCGCGGTTGTAGATGGAACCGGTTACGGTGACAATTCGCTGGCGGTCTTTGCGTTCGATCTCGGGCAGCGATGAATCCTCGATTACTTTTCCCAGATCCCGTACACGCACACCCACACCCATCGGGTTGTATATCATGATATTCTCCACATCTTCAATCGACTGGCGCGACCGTTCATCGTAACGCACACGGATATCATATTCATCACCCTCTTCACGGAAATAGGTCATCGTCAATCCGTTTATCCGGTTCCTGACCGCATTGGCAGCAGTTGACATGCTCAGGCCGTTAAGGGAGAGCTTTTCCCTGTCGAACTCTATCTGGTATTCCATTCGATAGTCCTTACGTGAAATAGTGAGGTCACGCAAGCCTTTTACATCCTGCAATTTCGCTTCCACTTCTGCTGCAAGCTCGTCGGTTTCGGCAAAATCATGCCCATAAATATTCACGTCGACCGTACTTCCGCCACCCATCGATCCCATATTTCCACCGGGAGTAACTACATAATTGCTGATGGCGGGGATAGCGCCAAGGTCTTTACGCAACTCATCGGCAATATCAAAGATGGATCTATTCCTCTCCTTGGCTTCTTTTGTACGGATATTGAAACTCATAATCTGTGAGCCATTTTCTTGTATGGATGCGAACATATTGTCTTCATCTGCAGGTCCCACGGTAAACGAATTGATCTCTATCTCAGGATACTTCTCTTCAATCAATTGATTGATTTGCAATCCTATGGACCGGGTGAGCTCCATCCTTGTACCGGTAGGTAATTCCACGGTCATTGAAATGGAGTTATTGTCTGAACTCGGCATAAATTCTGTCTTCAATGTAATCACCGACACGACAAGCCCTACGATAAATACCGCGATAATGGCAGCCAATGTCAATCCGCGCCTTCTTACCACAGCGTTCACCAACCTGCTATAAGCGGTATCTATTTTGTCAAGCATCGGAATAATATGCTTGTTATACCATTTGTCGAATTTACTTACTTTCGCCTCCTTAGCGGATCTCATCATTTTGGCGCTCATCATGGGCGTAAGCGACAAAGCAATGATCATTGAAAGAGTGATGATGATGGTTACCATCCATCCCAACTGTTTGAACATCACCCCTGCCAAACCGCTTACCAAAGTCATTGGAAGGAAAGCCGCCACAATGGTCAATGTAGATGCAATCACAGAAAGCGATACCTCTTCGGTACCGTAAATCGCCGCTTGCCGCGGACGGCTACCCCGCTCAATGTGGGTGGTAATATTCTCCAGCACCACGATGGCATCGTCCACCACCATACCTATACATATCGAAAGTGCGGACAATGAGATAATATTGATCGTATTTCCCGTGATATACAGGTATATGAATGAACCTATAAGGGAAATAGGAATAGCTATCATGATAATGATGGTTGCCCGCCATCTTCCCAGGAAGAATAGAACTATGACTCCTACAATAAGGAGGGCAAGCAAGATCGTTTCAAGCAAACTATTGATGGAGGTCCTCACCTCATCCGAGGTGTCGATTACCGTTACCAGTTGGATGTCGGGGGGGAGATTTTTCTGCAATTCCGGCAGCTGCTGTTTCACCGCGTTCGCAATCTCCATCGTGTTGGCACCTGTCTGTTTCTGGATCATGATGGAAGCACTGCGGCGTCCGTTGGTGTAACTTTCCATCACATTTGTCTGCACCGTATCACGCACAACAGCTACATCCCTCAGATAGATGGATTGCCCCTGGCTGGCACCAATCACTATATCGTTCAATTCCCTGCTTTCAGTGAACTCTCCCTGAAGGCGTAACATATAGGTTTGTGAACCCACATCGAGGTTACCGGCAGGGACATTCACATTTTCCGCCGCAATTTTCTGGGCGACTTGTTCCAGGGAGATATTATATGCCTCCAGTTTCTCAGGGAATACATTCACCTGCACTTCACGTTGCGGCGCCCCGGAAACGGAAACGGTACCTACGCCGGATATCCTGTTGAGAGGAGCGGCGATCTGGTCGTCGAGGATTTTATACAATGCGTTGGCACTCTCGTCCGCCGTAGCGGAAAGTATGATCACGGGTACCATATCGGTACTGAATTTCAAAAGCATGGGGTCTGAGACACCGTCGGGCAGATTGCTGATTACCAGGTCCAGCTTGTCGCGGATATCATTCATAATGATATTCATGTCCGATCCCCAATTGAACTCAAGTAAAATCACCGATATTCCATCCTTTGAAGTGGAAGTAATCTCTTTGATATTTTCGGTAGAGTTCAAGATATCCTCCAAAGGGCGGGTAACGTTTGTCTCCACGTCTTCCGCACCTGCACCGGGATAAGACGTCATCACCGATACCATGTTCACCTCTATGTCGGGTAAGAGGTCCACCGGTAGTTGCCGGTAAAACATCATCCCGATAAGTACTATTCCAATAAAGATCAAAGAAGTCCCGACAGGATTCTTGACCGCTGTTTCATATAATTTCATCTAATTATAAATTATAAATTATAAATTGGGAATTGGGGTGTTGGATTGGGGATAACTAAATCTCCCAGTCTCCCTTTCTCCTCGTCTCCCCAATCATATCTCACTTTCCCACCTGCACTTCGGTTCCATCAATCAAGCCGGTATTTCCCTGGACAATCACGCGGTCACCGACCTGTAAACCCGATACGATCTCATATTTATCGCCAAGCCTGGTTCCCAGCTCCACTTTTGTATAAACGGCCTTTCCATCCTTTTCGAGGAACACATACCTGTCGTTCGACCCGCTTTGTTTCAGGACAGCCAAATCAGGAACAACGGGACGTTCATTGGTGCCAAAATTAAGCGTTACCCGTGAGAACATTCCCGGACGAAGACGTTGGTCGCTGTTGTTGACTTCAATCTCTACGGGGAAAGTACGTGAATTAGAGTTTATCGTCGGATGAATCAAAGAGATTTTCCCTTCGAACTTTTCTCCCTGTAAAGCATCCACCGCTATCTCAGCAGGCATGCCCAAGGAAACCCTACTATAATATGATTCAGATACATGGATGATAACCTTGACAGGATTAATATTTTCAATGGTCAATATCGGCGTCCCACCGGCCACATCACCCGGATCATAGTTTCGGGCCGTCACCACCCCACTTATGGGGCTTACCAGGCCGGTATTCTCACCAATGTTATTGAGGGCTGTCTGGGCCACATCAAGTTGCGTCTTCAGTTGATCGAGTTGCTGCCTGGAAACTCCCCCAACCTCATACAGCTCCCTGTATCGCTCATAGTCGCGCTTCAAGGTTGCCAGTTGTGTCTCCTGCTGGGAGTAATTGGCAGCATCCATGGTCACCACAGTCTGTCCTTTCGACACGCGGCTGCCCACATCCACATGAATGGCCCTGATACGCCCGCCCATGGCCGGAGCAATATTATTGACGGTTTTTGCCTCCACAGTGGCTGTGAAAGATGAATTTTGATCTACAGGTACGACCCTGACCTCTTCCACTGTCACATTTCTTTTCACACTCTCCGTTTGTTGTTCACCCTTTGCACCACATGACGAGAGCGCCAATAGGGCTGCCAGCGGTATAAATTTGAGAAAGTTCTTTAGTTCCATTTGATTTTATTTATTTAGTCTCAATTTCTTTGTTTTTATATTTAAACCCGGTTCAATTCTGTGATTTGCATATTTATATAATCATTAAACTATCACTACCTGTTCCGATTTATCGGAATCAGCAAATCAACACATCAATTTAGATATCATAGCCGAGTGTTTTTTCCAGATCGGCCCTGGATGCCAGATAATCGTATATCGCGTTCCGGTATTGCAGTTCGGCATTGGTTACCGCGAGTGCGGCCGCATTCAGGTCCACGATGGTACCCATTCCCGTCTCGTATCGCTTCTTTGTGATCTCGTAACCCTTATTTGCCTGTTCCACCGACGATTCGGCAGCCACCACCTGTTCTATACTTTTATTGATCAGTTCTACGCTGTTCTTCACAGACAGATCCAGGCTGCGTTTCAGGTTATGACGCTGTTCCTGTAGCTGGTATAACTGGATCTGGGATTGTTTGATATTATAATGCCGTTGTCCTCCGCTAAAAATGGGGATAGCGAGGGTGACGCCCACCACCGAATAGGGATCCCAGCGATAGTCGCCGAACTTGAAATTGTTATTCTGGCTTATGTAGGAATAACTGAAAGACGAAGTGAGTGTAGGCAAACGTTGCAGTTTATTCATCTCATGCGCGTTTTTCGCCTGCATGGCTTGCAAGTCAAATTGTCTCAAGTCGCTATTTCCCCAAAGGTTATTATCGTCAGGAACAATAGCTTCAAACATTGCTTCTTCATATTCTGAAAGCGATCCCACGATCTCCACAGGTACTTCCGCATCGATGCCCATCAGCATTTTCAATTGCAGTTCCGAAATCATCAACATACTTTCGGCCTGTAGGATATTGGGAATAATACTTTTGAGACGTACGTCAGCGGTAATGACATCGTATTCTGCCACAATCCCCTGATCAAATTTATTTTTAATATCTATCAGGTTCAACGAGTCGTTTTTATAGGTTTCCCGGAACAGGTCATAACTGTCTTTTGCCAATAATGTGCTGTAAAAAGCTTTTTTCACCTGATGCGTCATATCGATCTTCGACGCACGCGACTGCTCCACGGCTATTTCCAAGTCGACCTTGCTCATCTGGATATTTTTCCATAACGACGGTACCACGAGGGGCAAACTCACGTTGACTCCTCCTGTCCACATATTTTTTCGTCCCATCTGAATACCTTCATCCGCGGCATCGGGATCGGGTGCCATCAACTTTCCCAACACTGCCGCGATCTCCTGTTCTTCCGGGGTAAGATTACCGCCTCCGGAGCCACCCCCAAACAAACTACCCATATCCGTATCCAGATACACTGTCTGGCGTTTTAACATATGCTGGAATTGCCCGATCAGGTCAATCTGGGGTAACAGGGCACCATAGGTACTTTTTTTAGCATAGGTTTTTTTCTCGATCTCCATATCGGCCACTTTGACCAGGGGATTTTCGCTCAAAGCAATCTGAACAGCCGTCTCCAGATCCAAGTGCAATATTCCGGAGTCCGTTTCCTGCGCATTCGCGACAGATAACCTGAACAATCCACACATCGCCACTAAGGCAATACCAATTTTTGTAACTCTCATAAAATTATTAATTATTTGAATGGGCTATGTTATCAATATATTTATCTATGATTTCAATGCCCTTATAGGTAGAAATTCCGCGAAGCATATTTACCATTATATTGGAAATTAAATCTGTATGGGAGAAAGAAATCCTCAATGAATAAATATTGCTTATTATTATATAAGAATTTAATGTTTCATCGATATTCAAATTTTCACGAAAATAATTGTCTTTTATTCCCTCTTCCAGCAATTCTTTCAAACAGGTATTGTTTTTCCCCATTTCATCCAAGATAGACTGATAAATTGCCGGATAATATTTATAAATATCATCCCAGAACCTCCCCGAAGGCAATTGAATGTTTTTATAATGATCAATGATCTGTAAACATCCATCAATAATATTCTCTGATTGGCTCATGATCTCATGAATGCTATGTTTAATATTCTCCTGGGAAACAAGGATACAATACTTTAGAATGTCTTCCTTATCTTTAAAATTCATGTAGATGGTTCGCTTTGAGATACCTAACGACGATGCCAGGTCATCCATGGATACATTTTTAATACCGTCACGGATAAAAAAGTATGTGGCCTGTTGAATGATTCTTTCTTTTATCATTGTATTCTAAATATCGTTTCAAAAAAATCTTATTAAGCTGTTTTTTTCTTTAATTTAAACCGACCCTTATTGATTTTTGAAACTCAGGGAAACCGAATAAATTATTTCGTTTTTTTGACAATGCAAAGTAATACCACAAATGGATGAGTTGTTGTGGTCAGGATTCCTAAACGGCAATTTCAAGTGCTGAAATATAAAAAAACGATACCCAAGTTACAGCGGTTACAGCTAAAGTCCCGGTATTTTTATAAGAAGGCTAACAGATTGTAAATAAAAGGTATGACCCCGGCAGGAAGTATCAGATATCAATCATCTGTCCTCATGTACCATTTTTTAAATTCACCGGCACGGGCACGGCTTACAATGATCCTCTCGGGGGTAGAAACAGAAAGATTGACGGCCAATTTCCCGTCGAACCACATCGACAGGTCGGTTACGGCTTTATGCGAGATAATAAATTGTCGGTTTGCCCTGAAAAAAAGGTCAGGATCGAGTTGTTTCAAAAAATCATCGAGCGAGGTATCCATCATATAATCACGCTTATTGAAGCAGATGATCTCGGCCTTTTTATTTTGCGAGTAAATAAAGGCAATATCATCGGAAGAAACGGGTATTAATTTATCCTTGTATGGGATAAGAAAATTTTTTTTGAGGTGTTTACTGAACTGGTTGATATTTTTCATTAACTGCGTAATCACTTCGGAATTATCATGATTCGGCACAAAGTTCTTCAGTTTGTCCAATGCTTTTTCCAGACTTTTTTTACTGATCGGCTTGAGGAGGTAGTCGATACTGTTCACTTCAAACGCCTTCAGCGCATATTGATCGTAAGCTGTCGTAAAAATAATAGGGCAACGGATCTCGATACTTTTAAAAATAGAAAAAGAATCTCCATCCGCCAGATGGATATCCATAAAGACTACGTCGGGGAGCGGATTGGTTGAAAACCATTCTATACTTTCGTCCACATTCTGCAATATGGCGATAATATCTATAGTTGAGTCTATCGACGTTAAAAGCCTTTCAAGATTCTGCGCAGCGGCAAATTCGTCTTCTACAATGACAGCGTTCATTTTTTTGAGAATAAAGAGTAAAGAATAAAGATAGAGACTTTTAATTGTTTTAATCGATAAGCTTGTCGCTATATTTATCCAGGTTTTTTATCAATGGGATCTCGACCTTGAAAACTTCGTCATCGGCCTGTATCTTGATATTTTCCCTGAACATCAACCAATACCTTTCATTCAGATTAGACAATCCCAAACCGTTCCCCGGTCTCACATCCTGCCTTTTCTGAAGGTTATTCTCTACAATAATAGTCTCACTTTCGGTCATCCTGACGACCAGTACCAATGGCTTCTGCCGGCTGGCAATGTTATGTTTCACCGCATTTTCCACCAATGTCTGTATGGCGAAAGGCAGGATATAGTACTCCGGATAGTCACCCGGTATCCGGATATCCACGAAGAGGGCGTCTCCATACCGTATTTTCATCAGATAGATATACGATTCGGCAAACTCCAGTTCTTCTGAAAGTGTCACTACCGAATGTTCCTGTATCGTATATCTGAATACGGACGAGAGTTGCATCACGTATTCATGTGCACGTTCATCGTCGTAGCCGATCAGTCCGCTGAGCGAATTGAGCGAGTTGAACAGGAAATGGGGGTCGGTCTGATTCTTCAACGCGTTATACCGGTTCCTGAAATTCTCGATGGTCAGGTTTTTGGTCTCTTCCAATCCCTTCTGGTTTTTAATGATCAGGTAGATCAGGGAGGTGACGAAAATGGAAGAGATAAAAAGCAGTATATCCTTGATAAACTGAACAATAGAATACTGGTATGCTGTCAATTCATCCTTGAACCAAATTCCTAACAATTGCGAAATGGCAGTGCTTACAGCACCTACAAAAAGAAACAAAGCGATGAACGACAACCAGGCTCTCCCCCGATTATTGGAATAACGTTTAATGATCCAGAATTCAATCCGAAAAAAGAGATATAACAGCAATGTATTGATTACAAACAAAGTTGCATGCTGGGCGTAAATGCTTGGCCTGGATAGCCTGTTGGAAATCCTTTCCCCGATGTTCTCTCCCATATAGGAACTATACATCAATATGATCAACTGCACAAAGACAAAAAAAATGTTCAATGACAGGGCTGAAGAAAATGCCGTTCTATTATTTAATAGAATGACGGGGGGGTCTTTTTTTCGAAAATTTTTGCCCATATAAATATATTTATTGCTTATAATTCAATAAGAAGGACAGTGCAAATATAATCAATATCACTTATCGAAAAAAGTGACGGTTTATATAAATCACATTGAAACTCAACGGACTTGGGATATTATTTCCTGCTGTCCGTTGAGTCCTGAAGAAGAAGAAACTTCATCCTGTTTGAGGAGGTTGCCCCAATCTAACTTTCACCTTTATCCCATCAAGCGTGCGATGCAATCTTCTTACCGGCAATCCTGCGCATGGTTGGAGTATTCGAGGTCAAGGATCGAGGCAATCTCTTTATCTTGATCACTTTCTTAGAAGCGATATCCAATCTCTTGGTTGATGATACAAAGATATGGCCTTAAAACGCTGTATCTCCCTGAAATTGACTCAAACGCTGTTTTTGGCTACCGAACTAAAACATATGCATACTTCATCATTGTATTCAGTGATTTACCAAAAGACAACTCACAGCACTAAAAAAGGGTATACCGCACACTCACGGCAAACCCGTGAAACCAATAATCGTTATAACTGTTGGTGAAGTTAAAAGACGGTTTCCAGTCCAGCGCAACCACATAGGGCGTGCGGGCAATACTATATTCCAGCCCCGCCATCATATCGACACCCAGCAACAAATTGCTTTTGTGTTTATCTTTGTCGTGGTGTATACCTCCCACATGCCCGCCAAGTCCCAAAACCCACGAGAAATCGGAAGATCCTGGAAGAAGTTTCTGGTATTCATACATTCCCACAACCTGAAAATACCGGGGGGAAATAGATAAGATCAATTCGCCGGGATTTTCATGAGTGAAGAAATGTTTCAGCGTTAAACCGCTGTCGTATCCCAACCTCACCCCCAAGGCCGTATTATAACTTTGTGCATGGAGAGTGGAAGTGAGCACCATGACGGAAAACACAGTAAGAAACAATTTGGTAAATTTCATAAGTGAGATATGTTATAATTCAAAGACGCTATTTCCTAATCAAGCAACCGATTAATCCCCCTAATAAAGAGCCATATATGCTATTGGCCCACCATTCCGAAGAAAAGCCGAAGGTACCATCATAGATTCCATAATATTGCCAGTAAAAATATCCGGCTATCATCCCCAGTACCATCCCTAACAAAGGAGCAATGTTTTTACTGAAAAATAAAAGAATAGTTCTCATATCGATTGCGGATTTCTATATAACCTCCACCATTTCAAAGACCGGTTTCATTTGCATATGCTCAATGATATTCCGTGCAAACAGGTTATTGACCCTATGGCCGGGACGATTCGCTATGATGGTCCCTTTCATAAACTTCCCTACAAGCGAAATATCCCCCAACACATCCAATAACTTATGCCTTGCAGGTTCATTGGGGAATAAAAGCGGTTTATTCATGATATACCCCAATTTATCGATATGTTTCCTCTCTATGCCCATGACATCGGCCAAGCGGTCCAGTTCCTGCTGTGGAATAAGTTGATCATAAATGACGATGGCATTGTCCAGATCGCCCCCCTTGATCAACCCGGTTTTCAGGAGACTTTCGATTTCTTTGATAAACACAAAGGTCCTGCACATCGATAATTCCTTTTCAAAATCGGATAAATTCTCCAGGGAAGCATTTTGTACTGGCAAGACATCCGAATCGAACCCAATTTGCACATGGACGCTAAAACTGTCGGAGGGCAATAATCGCAGAAAGGATCCTGTTTCAGCGTCAAAATATTCAATTTCATGATCCACCTCGTAGTAGATTCTCTCCTTAGACTGCTCCTCAATACCCACGCGATGAATATTCTTCACGTATTCTACAGCACTCCCGTCGAGTATGGGAAACTCAGGTGAATCAATTTCAATGAGACAATTATCAATCTCACAGCCGTAAAGCGCCGCCAGGGCATGTTCTATCGTAGCCACCTGTACTCCGTCCACAGACAAGAGCGTACATCTCTGGCTATGAATTACATTTTCAGCGGAAGCCGTAATGACCGGTTTTTCCTCAAGATCGGTCCGTTTTATTTTATACCCGAAATCCACAGGTGCCGGACGGAATGTGATGGTCGACTTTAATCCTGTATGTAGTCCTTTTCCCTGAATAGAAAAAGCTTCTTTTATGGTTCTTTGTTTCATCTTTCTTCTTCGTTATTCATTTGTTTGGATGGTAATGATTATCATCTTCATCCCATATAATAAAAATTTATCATTTTGTTCTCTCCACTATTTTCTCCAGATTACCGGTGGACACGATCCCCATAACGCGCTTTGCTTCGGTATTACCATTAAATATCAACAGGTTGGGTATTCCGGAAATATTGTATTTATAAAAATATTCAATATTCTCTTCAATATCCATAGCATACAGATGAATGCCCTGAAGATTTTTTGCATCCAACTGTTCTATGTTGTAGCGCATCTTTTGGCATAATTGGGAATCTTTCCTATAGAAATAGAGAAAGGTGGTACCCTCTTTATCGAAGTCGATTTCATTTAACTCTGTCAGCAGTGAATCTCCTTCCACCAACAAGGGGATATTGCGGACATTCTTTCCGGTAAGCACTCCCATCACCAGGGTGAATAGAAGGATTGCCGATAAAAAATGCCAAGGCTTGAGATAAAATGTTTGCTGATTGCCCATATTCCCTATTCATTCAAGATTTTATTGTACAAAGGTATACCACAATAAAATATCATCTTTTATGAACTTACCGAAATGGAATATTTGGTTACCCAACGGCATAAAATCAATACCCAAGAATTACCGCCCTCACATCATATCCTCAATGTTCCAGACAAAGGCACGGAGTCCCAGATTGGGAGATTCTTCGTCGAGCCCCCTCAGGTAATCCAGTAACAGCTTTACCCTATCGTCTTCTACCACGGTGAGGATAGCTTTGTTTACCGAGGGCCATGCATGCGAGCCGTAATGTGGTTCGCCCTTCTTGCTTCCCCGTCCATGCACCTCTTTCCATGCAGTGAACCCGCGTATATTGAGTGAACTCAGGTTACCCACGATCTCATCGTAGTGCGCCTGGTCTAAAGTTATCATTACTGCTTTCATATTTTTTAGAGTAAAGAGCAAAGAATAAAGAATAAAGACTTCTTAAATTTCTTCACTTCTTAGTTTTTAATTTTTAATTTCTCCCCAGTCTCCAAGTCTCCAAGTCTCCCACTCTTCCACCTTTTCACTTAACCACTTAGGCACTTTTATTCCACCAATACCTCACGGTGTTTCTTACGTCTTCTGCGCACGCCGTAGCCCGCCATCATGGAGTAGAGTGCCGGCACCAGTATAAGGGGGATGATGGTAGAGAAGGTCATACCTCCGATAATGGAGATACCCAGCGATTTCCACATCTCCGATCCCTGTCCCGTGCCTATGGCCAACGGAATCATCCCCAGGATAGTCGTAAGGGTAGTCATCAATACAGGCCGCAACCTGGAACGCCCTCCATGCACTACGGCTGTGATAATAGACATACCCCTCTCCCGGTTCAGGTTGATATAGTCGATCAGCACGATGGCATTCTTTACCACCATCCCCACAAGCATGATCAACCCTACAAATCCCATGATGCCAAGTGGTTCTCCCGTCAGGGCAAGGAAAAGGATGGAACCGGTAAAAGCAAACGGCACGGTAAGAATAATCATAAAAGGATAGGTAAGCGACTCGAATTGCGATGCCAGGACGATATATACCAGCAGGGAAACGATCATAAGAAGAAGTCCCAGCTGTGAAAATGACTCCTGCTGGTCTTCCAGCGATCCCCCTATCTCCATCTGTACTCCCGGCGGCAGATTTGCTTCGGCCATAATGGTATTTACATCGGTGACCACCTCACTCAGTGCACGTCCGTAAATTGTACCGGTCACAGTGACAATACGCTGGCGGTCCTGACGGTCGATCTGCGGCAAGGTGGAAGTCTCTACTATTGTCCCCAGGTCACGTACCCGCACTCCTGCTCCCATCGGATTGTATATCAATATATTTTCGATATCTTCGATGGACTGGCGATATTGTTCCTCATAGCGTACACGGATGTCGTACTCTTCCCCTTCTTCACGGTAACGCGACAGGACAAGCCCGTTGATCCTGTTCCTGATAGCATTGGCCGCCGTGCCCATGTTCAAACCATTCAACGCCAATTTCTCCCGGTCGAACTGTATCTGGTACTCCATGCGGTAATCTTTTCTTGATACGGTGATATCACGCAGTCCTTTTACTCCTTCCAACTTCTTCCTCATCTCATCGGCAAGCCGGTCGGTGGCAGCCAGATCATAACCATATATATCCAAGGCGACATTGCTTCCACCGGTCATCCCCATATCATCCCCACCCGGTATTACGCGAAAACGATGCAGTTCCGGCATATTCCCCAGGTCCTGGCGTATTTCGTCCGAAATATCATAAATGGTCTTTTTCCTGTTCTTTGATTCCGTCAAGCGCATCCTATAGGTCATGATATTGGAAGCATTTTCCTGCATGGCCGCCCAGGTGTTATCTTCTGAAGCAGCACCCACGCTGAAAGAGATAATCTCGATTTCCGGGTATTTCTCCTGCATTCCCTGTGCTATCCTGTGTCCGGCATCACGGGCGACTTCCATACGGGTTCCGGTAGGCATCTCCACGGTTATGCCAATCTCATTGTTGTCCGACGCCGGCATAAATTCCGTTTTCAACGTGATGGCGCTGATGATCACACTGACGATGAAAATCACCACTACCCCCAGTATGGTGAGGCGTCTCCTGCGGGCTACCCAGTTCACCAACCGTGAATAGGAATGATCGATCCGGTTGAGCACCGGTAATATCCTTTTATTATACCACTTATCAAAGCCGGACATCCTGACATCCTTGGTCGACCGCATCATACGGGCACTCATCATCGGGGTGAGTGTCAAAGCTATGATTAGCGACAAAGAAATAATAATGGTCACCATCCATCCCAATTGTTTGAACATCACCCCGGCAAAACCGCCTACCATGGTCATCGGCAGGAACACCGCAATAATGGTCAATGTGGAAGCAATTACAGAGAGGGAAACCTCCTCCGTCCCGTACACAGCCGCCTGTTTGACACGGCTCCCCCGCTCGATGTGCGTGGTGATATTCTCCAACACCACGATGGCATCGTCCACCACCATGCCGATAGTGATGGAAAGCGCCGAGAGCGAAATGATATTGATACTGTTACCGGTGAGATAAAGATAAATAAACGACCCGATCAGCGAGATGGGGATACTCACCATGATAATGATAGTGGCGCGCCATCGGCCCAGGAAGAAAAGCACGATGATACCGACAATAATCAATGCCAGAATGATCGTCTCCAGCAAACTATTGATAGAGACTTTGATATAATCGGAAGTATCCATCACGGTCACAAGCTTGATATCCGGAGGAAGGCTCTTTTCCAGTATAGGCAGTTGTGCATTTACCGCATCTGCAATCGCCGTAGTATTGGCACCCGACTGTTTCTGGACCACGATAGAAGCGCTCCTCTGCCCGTTGGTATAGCTTTCCTGTACACGCGACTCCAGTGTATCTTTCACAGAAGCCACATCCCTCAGATAGATGGCTCGCCCCTGATTGTTACCTACAATGATATTGTTCAGGTCACGGCTGTTCCTGAATTCTCCCTCAAGACGCAACATATAGGTCTGTGTGCCGATATCGAAATTACCGGCAGGAACATTTACGTTTTCAGTGGCAATCACCTGTGCGATCTGCTCCAGGGAGATATTGTATGCCTCCAGTCTTTCCGGGATCACATTCACCTGTATTTCCCTTTGGGGGGCGCCACTGACAGAGACGGTACCCACACCCGAAATACGGTTGAGCGGGTTGGCCACCTGTTCGTCGAGTATTTTATACAGTGCCCCGGAGCTTTCTTGTGCCGTGGCGGAGAGAACCACTACCGGTATCATATCGGAGCTGAACTTCAGGATCATGGGATCTTCGGTTCCGTCCGGCAGAAAACCCGAGACCATAGCCACCTTGTCTCTCACATCGTTCATCACGGCATCCATATCGGTGCCGAATTCGAATTCGAGCATGATCATCGACATACCGTCCCTCGACTGAGAGGTGATCTCTTTGAGCTTCTCCGTAGAGTTCAGCACATCTTCAAGAGGGCGGGTTACATTGGTCTCCACGTCTTCGGCACCCGCTCCCGAATAGGAAGTCATGACCGAGACAATATTTATATCGATATTGGGATAGAGGTCTATTGGCAACTGCCTGTAGAACATGAACCCTATCAGCACAACGCCGATAAATATCAATGATGTTCCCACGGGGTTTTTTACCGCGGTTTCGTATATCTTCATACTTATATATTATTTATGATTTAGGGAACTATTCCACTACTTCAACCTCGCTCCCGTCAATCAGTCCGGTATTGCCTTCTACAATTACACTATCGCCTTCCTTCAGCCCGGATATAATCTCATATTTATCATTAATCCGGACTCCCAATTGTACTAAAGTATAGACTGCTTTCCCGTCTTCTTCCACAAAAACATAGCGGTCGTTAGATCCTGTCTGTTTCAGGACGGCCTTGTCGGAGAGCAATGGGCGTTCGTTGGTTCCGAAATTCATCTTCACGCGGGCAAACATACCGGGGCGTAATTCCTGATTGTTGTTGGGTACTGACACTTCCACAGTAAAGGTATGTGAACCCGGATCAATCGTGGGATAAATCAAAGAGACACTTCCCTTGAATGTCTCATCACCCAAAGCGTCCACCTGCACTTCTACCGGCATCCCTTTCACCACCTGCCTGTAATAAGACTCCGACACATTGATCTTCACTTTTACGGGACTGATACTCTCTATAGTGAGAATGGGCAACTGACCGGCCACATCACCCGGATCATAGTTGCGGGCTGTCACAACCCCATTCACGGGGCTGGTCAGGGTTGTATTCTCATCCAGATTGTTCAAGGCATATTCCGACACATCGAGTTGTGTTTTTGCCTGATCGAGTTGCTGCCTGGAGATACCCCCCACTTCATAAAGCTCTTTATAGCGTTCATAGTCCCGTTTCAGCGTGGCAACCTGCGTCTGCTGCTGCGAAAGGTTTGCATTGTCCATGGTTACCAGTGCCTGTCCACGGCGAACCTGCGAACCGACATCTACTTTAATCCCACGGATCCGGCCTCCCATAGCAGGGGCGATATTGTTCACCTGATCGGCCTCAACCGTAGCGGTAAAGGTAGATATCTGGTCCACCGGCACCAACTGTACCTTTTCCACACGTACCTTTGTTTTCTGCGAAGCTTCACTCTCAGCGTTTTTGGTACGATCTCCTCCCCCGCAAGAAGCAAGTAATGCAACTGCCAATAAGGGAGTTATTCTCAATAAACTGTATCGTCTCATATAATTATTTATCTATTTGTTTCTATTTTTGAATCGTTGAACACCTAACCACTTAACCACCTAACCACTTAACCACTTAGGCACTTAATCTCTTAGGCACTTAATCACTCAACATTCACCGGCGTAATATCATATCCCAATACTTTCTCCAGGTCGGCTTTCGCGGAGAGATAGTCGTAAATAGCGTTCCTGTATTGCAATTCGGCATTCAGTACGGCCAATGCCGCAGCATTGACATCCACGATGGTACCCATCCCTGTCTCATAGCGTTTCAGGGTAATCTCATGTCCTTTACGGGCTTGTTCTACCGATGATTGTGTAGCTACCACCTGTTCGATATTCTTGTGGATAAGATCGTAATTATTCCTGATCGACAGCTTGAGTCCTCTCTCCACATCCTTTCTTTGTTCAGCGAGCTGCCATAATTGTATTTGCGCTTGTTTCACATTATGATAACGTTGTCCGCCGCTGAAAAGGGGTATCTGGAGGGTAAAGCCCAGCATGGAATAGGGGTCCCAACGATAGGTGTTAAACTTGAAATCGTTATTCTGACTCATATACGTCCAATTGAAGGAAGTCACCAATGAAGGGGCATATTGCAATTTCTGCAACTCATAAGCTTTTTTTGCCTGCTCTGCCTGCAGGTCGAATTGCCTGATATCACTATTGTTCATCAATGAGGTATCCGCCGGAATGATCGCGTTGAACATGCCCTTCTCATAATCATCCAGGGAACCCACCACTTTCAATGGTATATCACCATCGATTCCCATCAGCATCTTCAATTGCAATTCGGCGATCTTCATCATATTCTCCGATTGCAGGATGCTGGGGATAAGACTTTTGAGCCGTACATCGGCAGTGATCACATCGTATTCGGCCACAATTCCCTGATTATACCGGTTACGGATATCCTCGAGATTGATGGAGTCGGTTTCGTAAGTTTTCTTGAAAACATCGTGGCTATCCTGTGCCAATAACAGGCTGAAGAACGATTTCTTCACCTGGTTCACCAAATCGATACGCGACGCGCGCGCTTTCTCTATGGAGAGCTGGATATCCACCTCGCTCATCTGGATATTTTTCCAGAGCGAAGGCACCACTAAAGGCAGGCTCACATTCAATCCGCCCGACCAGACGTTGAAACGGCCCATCTGTATCCCTTCCCCACTATCGGTACCGCCTCCGGGCATCATCACTTTTTGAAGTACCTCCAGTATCCGCAATTCTTCGTCGGTATAATCACCCGGATCAATACCTCCGCCACCCAGGCCAAAACCTTCGTCGAAATAAACCGTCTGCCTTTTGATAGCACGTTGGTACTGACCGATCAGATCCATCTGCGGGAGGAGCGCCCCGTAAGCTGATTTCTTCGCATATTGTTTCTTGATGATCTCCATATCAGCGACTTTTACCGTGGGATTCTCGCTCAAGGCGATCTCCAATGCCCGGTTCAAATCGATCTTCAAACTGTCGGTTTGCTGTGCTGTAGCCGTCGATAAGCCCGCAAGCCCCGACACCAGCACAAATAATAGTATTATACTTCGTAAATTCATTGTGGGTTCAATTTTTTGTTCTTTGTTCTTTCAAGTAGGCGTCTATAATTTTAATTCCTTTTCCGGTCATGATCCCCCGCACAAAGTTGATCATCATTGTGTAAAAGAGTTCACTAAAGGAGAAAGGAGGCTTCTCGAGGTAGGAGGCGCGAATATAAGTATAAGTGCTCTCTTCTACCAGAAAAGCAGCTACATTCACATTCAGGTCCTCACGGATATATCCCTCTTCAATCCCCTGCCGTAAAAAATCCCTCAGATGAATATTACTGATCTCGATATGCCTCTTCATCAGATTCGCAGCCCGGGGGTAATACTTCTGGATATCCTCGAAAAATTTCACACTACAATCAGGTGCACTCTCATGCTCCTCAATGAGCTTAATAAAGACCTCCACTACATTATTGCATTCCGCAAAAAGAGACTTGAGTCCCTCTTTTTTCTTATCACCAAACCAATGAAGTGCAGACAATAAAATATCTTCCTTGTCTTTGAAATTCTCATACAGGGTTCGCTTTGAGATACCCATCGAGGATGCGATTTCATCCACCGACACATTCTTTATACCATATTGCCGAAACAGATCGCCCGCTTTTTCAATGATTCGTTCCTTTAATTCCATTTTATATTCAAAAAAAGCGGTGCAAAGGTAAAGCTGAAAACTCAAAAACACAAATCAGTTTTCCGGGTTTTAACATACTTTACATTAAGATCCTGTTACGCTCAAAGGTTCAGTACGGTCCGCAACGCTTTGTAGCCCGTTACACTGGCCCTGATCTTGTCTCCGTTCTTAAGGGTAAGCATCTGGTTCTGCTTTTCGTACATTTCGATCCGAAGGATCTTTTCCACATTCACAATGTAGGAACGGTGTACTCTTACAAATTGCATCGAAGGTAAACCTGTTTCGAAATACTTCATCGTTTCCTCTTTCAGAAATCTGTTCTGGTCGGTGACACAATATCAGCCACTAATATCACATGTATCTTCTGCCCGACTTTCACCGCCACACGCTCCAGGATCTCGGTTCCTTCCTGCTCTTTCCGGTGGTGGATAACCCTGTCGGGAATAGCACTCTCCTCCTCCGGTAATTCCCCGTTATTCTCTTTTTCCCCCGCAGCCATACGGCGTAACATCACCTGCACCTGTGCCACATACACCAGTATCCCAATAAAGAGTGACAAGGGCAGCAGTGATTGTCCCTCCGTGGAACCTGCACTGCCGAAGACAAGGCGTGAGGAAAGGAAGAACAGTAGCACCCATATCAACACCACCACCAGCCCCAGCGCAAAGAAATTGACAAACCGCTGGATGGGATCGAGCTTCACATAATTAGAGGATGGGATGGCCACTGCCAGCAATTCTCCTATCCCGGTCCATGCCAGCGCATCGATAGTGCTCTTGAGCAATAAGAGCGGAAAAGGAAAAGAGACAACAGGCCGGAATGCCACTGCCTGCATAAATGCGTACACGATGCATAACAGTAAAGTGAGCAGCCACCGGAAAGGAATGTAGGAAAATGAAAGTTTCATCCCGTACTATGTTTGGATTTGGGAATAGAATACAGCATCAAGAATATCAGCGGATTTCACAACCGCCAAATATCAAATCGCCTTGTATGATCAGTTTTCTGGAATTATCGGGAGACGAGACCAACCGCTTATCCTGCAGTCCCCCAAATACCGTCTGGAATTTTGCCTCTACCAGCCAATCTTCGGGAATACGAAGTTCCACACCCCCAAAAATGGCTTCTACATCGAGATAGGTTACCCCTTCGGGAAGTTGTGTCCGGCGCAGGTCGAGTACTATGCCACCAAATATGGCGCTCATCCTGCCGCCGTGGAAAACCGGATCCAGAAAAATACTCTCCGATCCCCCGAAGATAACCTCCCTCTCTATAAGTCCGCCCCTTCTTTCTGCGGAGCCGGTCGTGCCGGCAGCACCAGTAGCGTCGGCAGTGCTGGTGGTACCGGTGGTGTCGGCGGTGTCGGCGGCGCCAATGACGTCGGAGGTATAGCCGGGGCGCACAGTATTGATCGCACCGGGAAGTCCTCTCTCCCTTCTTCTGCGTTTTTCCAATACCACTTTCAGGATAAAACCGATACCGAACAGAATAAGCAACAGTGGCCAGTAGGTGTACGTAAAATCGGTATCTATCCCCCGGATGCTGCCCGGATAAACCGCTGCGATGCGGGGAAGCAGGAAGAAACCGCCAAGGATCAGCCAGAAGAGTGAAACGATATAGTTATTTTTTGAAAATCCAACGATCCCGATCACAATAAAGATCATAGGCCACGAAAAGATCACCGGCCTCAGGGCGGGGTCGATCCATCCGAAGTTAAAGGAAAGGAACAGCAAGCCCGCCACAACCAGCAACAGCCCGAAAAGCAAACCTTTCGTTTTCGAATCGTGGGATGAAGAACAAGAATTTGTTTGCATACATTTAAAATTTAATTTCGACAAAGATAAGCATTCAGGAAAGGGAATCGGAATAAAAAATCGATGAAAATACTGTTTTTTCCCGACGAATGAAGGATTACTTCTGTCCAAACCCAGACGAATGTGGTATACAAAAATTATAATCTGTCATTATTATTTTATAATTTTGTACGATTTTGTATTTTCATTCCACAATAACAATCAAAATGGCAAATAATAAACTACGCGAGGATGCACTTGCTTATCATTCGCAAGGGCGTCCCGGAAAAATAGAAGTCGTTCCCACAAAGCCCCACAGTTCTCAACGCGACCTCTCACTCGCTTACTCGCCCGGTGTGGCAGAGCCTTGTCTGGAAATCGAAAAAGATCCGCAAACAGCATACGATTATACATCAAAAGGAAATCTGGTAGCAGTAATCTCCAACGGTACCGCAGTACTGGGACTGGGTGATATCGGCGCAATAGCCGGTAAACCGGTGATGGAGGGAAAAGGACTGCTCTTCAAAATATTCGCCGGGATCGATGTATTCGATATCGAAGTAAACGAGAAAGATCCTAAAAAGTTCATCAAAGTGGTGAAGGCCATCTCACCGACTTTTGGAGGCATCAACCTGGAGGACATCAAAGCACCGGAATGTTTCGAGATCGAAGAGCGGCTCAAAAACGAACTGGATATCCCCATTATGCATGACGACCAGCACGGCACGGCGATTATCTCCGCCTGCGGGCTACTGAACGCGCTGGAGCTGAACGGCAAGAAGATTGAGGATATACGTATTGTGGTAAACGGTGCTGGGGCGGCCGCGAACTCATGCACACTGTTGTACATTGCGCTGGGAGCGAGACCAGAGAATATAGTGATGCTCGATTCGAAAGGTGTGATCAACACATCCAGGAGTGACCTGAACGACCGCAAAAAACCGTTTGCCACCACCCGCAATATTTCTACGCTCGAAGAAGCGGTAAAAGATGCCGATATGTTCCTCGGTCTTTCCGTGGCCGACGTACTGACCCCCGACATGCTCCGGTCGATGAGTTCCGACCCGATCGTATTTGCATTGGCCAACCCTAATCCCGAAATTTCCTATGAACTCGCCATGGGATCGCGAGAGGATATTATCTTCGCCACGGGGCGATCCGATTATCCCAACCAGATCAATAATGTATTAGGATTTCCCTACATTTTCCGTGGGGCACTCGACGTACGGGCGACCTGTATCAACGAAGAGATGAAAGTCGCCACGGTCTATGCCCTGGCAGAGCTTACAAAAAAAGCAGTACCCGACGTGGTGAATGCCGCATACAGCATCAAGAAACTGAGTTTCGGCAGGGATTATATCATCCCCAAACCGTTAGACCCACGATTGCTGACCACCGTCGCCCCGGCGGTGGCAAAGGCAGCGATGGCATCGGGAGTAGCCCGCAAACCGATCACCGACTGGGAAGAATACGACCATAAGCTGCGCGACCTGATGGGGTTGGACAACAAGATGATCCGCCGCCTGTTTGAGATGGCGCGCCAGAACCCTAAACGGGTAGTCTTCTCGGAAACCAACCACCTGAATATGCTCAAGGCGGCCGAAAGGGCGTATGCCGAAGGTATCTGCAAGCCGGTACTCTTGGGGAACGAGGAGAAGATCGCAAAAGTGGCAAAGGAAAACCAGATCAGCCTGGAAGGAATGGAGATTGTGAACCTTCGTCACGACCGGGAAGAGGGACGTCGCTTGCGATATGCCGAGATACTTGCCCAAAAGCGGAAACGGCAAGGTATGACATTCGACGAAGCAGCAGAAAAAATGTTTGAACGGAACTATTTCGGGATGATGATGGTAGAAACAGGTGATGCCGATGCCATGATCACCGGCGTCTTCAGCAAATATGCCGACACCATTGCTATCGCCAAAGAGGTGATCGGTATCCGTGACGGGTTGAATCATATTGGTGCCATGCATATCGTCAATACGAAAAAGGGTGTCCTTTTCCTCGCAGATACGTTGTTCAACCGCCACCCCGATACCGATGCATTGATAGATATTGCCCGGCTGGCCAACGCCACCGTCAAGTTCTTCGCACACGACCCGGTGATTGCCATGATTTCCTACTCCAATTTCGGTTCCGACTCCATAGGAAGTCCAGCCAGCGTGCATAAAGTAGTAGAGACACTCCATGAAAGGTATCCCCAACTGGTAGTCGATGGTGAGATGCAGGTAAACTACGCGCTCAACAAGGAACTGCGGGATAAGAAATACCCGTTCTCCCGCCTGCGTGACAAGGAAGTAAATACACTGGTATTTCCCAATCTCAGCTCCGCCAATTCAGCATACAAACTATTGAGGGAGACCGGTACAAACGATATCATTGGCCCCATCCAGATGGGACTGAAAAAACCGGTACATATCCTCGATGTAGAAACATCAGTACGCGACATCGTGCATATGGTGGCGGTAGCCGTGATCGATGCGATCGTGGAGGAAAATATCCAGACGAACCATCTCACACGGATTGAATAGCACAAAATGCTGCGTGGGAAAAACAAATCAATCAATAAGAACATAATATATAATGATGGAAAAAACAAAGAAATTCATGCTGGAGGAATCAGAAATTCCCACCCAGTGGTATAATGTAACGGCTGAAATGAAGAACAAGCCCCAACCGATGATCAACCCACAGACCAAAGAACCACTGAAAGCGGAAGACCTGTACCCTCTTTTCTCCGAAGAACTGTCGCGCCAGGAGATGAACCAGACCGATGCGTGGATTGATATCCCGGAAGAGGTAAGGGAGAAATACAAAATCTATCGTCCCAGCCCACTGGTACGCGCTACCGGATTGGAGAAAGCTCTCGACACGCCGGCACATATCTATTTCAAAAACGAAAGTGTAAGCCCGGTCGGATCACACAAACTCAACTCTGCACTGCCACAGGCTTATTATAATAAGATAGAGGGGACGACCAACATCACCACCGAGACCGGAGCCGGACAATGGGGTACCGCATTGGCGTTCGCTGCCAGGGCATTCGACCTGGAACTGGCAGTATATATGGTGAAGATCAGCTACGAACAGAAACCTTACCGCCGCTCGTTGATGCAGACATGGGGAGCACAGGTGATCCCTTCTCCGAGTATGTCGACCAAAGCAGGACGGAAAATCATTACCGAACACCCCAACTATCAGGGTAGCCTGGGTACAGCTATTTCCGAAGCGATTGAACTGGCCATGCAGACACCCAACTGCAAATACACGCTGGGCAGCGTGCTCAATCATGTGGCGTTACACCAGACGATCATCGGCCTGGAGGCTGAGAAACAGATGGCGATGGCCGAAGAGTATCCCGACGTGGTGATCGGCTGTTTCGGCGGCGGATCGAACTTCTCCGGCATCAGTTTTCCTTTCCTGCGCCACAACATCGCCGGAAAGACCCACACACGGTTTATCGCGGCCGAACCGGCTTCCTGCCCCAAGTTGACCCGGGGTGAATTCCGTTACGATTTTGGTGACGAGACCGGTTATACTCCGCTGATCCCGATGTACACGTTAGGACACAAATTCGCACCTGCCAATATCCACGCAGGAGGGCTTCGTTACCACGGTGCCGGCAGCATCGTAAGCCAACTGCTGAGGGAGAATCTCATCGAAGCCATAAGCGTCAAACAGTTGGAAACATTTGAAGCAGGCATACTTTTCGCCCGTACCGAAGGTATCGTCCCCGCTCCCGAATCCACCCACGCCATTGCTGTGGCCATCCGTGAAGCACTGAAGGCCAAAGAGGAGGGTAAGAAGAAGGTGATCCTGTTCAACCTCTCCGGACACGGCCTGGTGGATATGGCTGCATACGACCAGTATCTTGCGGGCGACCTGACCAATCATGAGGTCTCCGATGAAGAGATCCGGACGTTCCTGGCAGAG
>ERZ778021.1092-NODE-1092-length-35567-cov-5.675321_pt1 | contig 35567 bp, 30 predicted proteins | sample MGYA00375751_ERZ778021 | MGnify/ENA primary metagenome ERZ778021 (study PRJEB29350, sample SAMN05389814) | bioreactor metagenome | isolation source: Thiocyanate stock bioreactor | place: South Africa: University of Cape Town | collected 2013-08-29 ... | reverse complement strand
CCGCCTCAGTCGATACCCGCGACCCAGCCTTCCCGGAACGCGCCGTACCCCGCGGCGCGACTCGGCAGGATCGGAGAATCACCCATGACCTCGACCTTCGTTTTCGATGCCGTCCGCACCCCGTTCGGCCGGGCCGGCGGCACACTGTCGGCCACACGACCGGACGACCTTGCCGCACTCGTGATGGCCGCGTCGGTTCAACGGCTCGGGCTGGACCCGTCCGACATCGACGATGTGATTTTCGGAGACGCGAACCAGGCGGGCGAGGACAACCGCAACGTCGCGCGATTCGGTGCGCTGCTCGCCCGCTTCCCGACCACCGTCACCGGCACCACCGTAAACCGGTTGTGCGCATCCAGCGTCGAGGCGGTGGTTCAAGGCTCGCGTGCGATCGAAGCGGGAGATGCCCGAATCGTGCTCACCGGTGGTGTCGAGTCCATGAGCCGGGCGCCATTCGTCGTGGAGAAGTCGCCGAAACCGTGGCCGGCGGTCGGCAACCAGACGCTGTGGAATACCTCCATCGGATGGCGGATGATCAACCCGGCACTCCCGGCGCACTGGACGATCTCCAACGGGGAATCGGCCGAGAAGGTCGCACAGCTGCTGGGCATCACCCGGGAGCAGCAGGACGCGTACGCGGCGCGCAGTCATGAACTCGCCGCGAAGGCCTGGGCCGACGGCATCTATGACGCGGAGATCGTGCAGGTGCCCGGCGCTGAGCTGGTCCGCGACGAGGGAATCCGCGACGGGTCCACCATCGAGAAGCTCGCGACCCTCAGGCCCCTGTTCGCGAGCGAGAACGGCACCGTGACCGCCGGGAACTCGTCCCCCATCAACGACGGCGCCTCCGCGGTGATCCTCGGCGCGGAGCACGCGATCGACGCCGAACCACTCGCCCGTATCGCCGGCCGCGGATGGCACGGGGTGGACCCTGACCTGTTCCCCCTCGCCCCGATCGAAGCCGCGAACAAGGCCCTCGCCCGCGCAGGCAGGACATGGGCCGACGTCGACATCGTCGAACTCAACGAGGCCTTCGCTTCGCAGTGCCTCGCCGACATGAAAGGGTGGCCCGACCTCGACCCCCAAAGGGTCAACATCCACGGCGGCGCACTAGCCATCGGACACCCGCTCGGCGCGTCCGGGGGACGCATAGTAGGTCACGCCGCGCACGAGCTTGCCCGCCGCGGCGGAGGCGTCGCCGTCGCCGCGATCTGCATCGGCGTCGGCCAGGGACTCGCCATCGTTCTCGAGCGGTGAGCAACTCCGGATGATCGCCACGTTGCTCTTTCAGCACGCCCGGCCGGGTCGTTGGATCGAACCCGCTGAAGGTGAGGATGATCGCGCGGAAGCGAGGATCAAGACCGACAACGTCAAGGCAGGATCCTGGCTCTCCTGCCGCCGGGTCGGGGACTGGCAGGCAAGCCGCCGGGCGTGAGGTGAGCAATCGGGAGGATCGTCGGCCCTTTGCGGGGCGAGACAAGTGATGGGCGAGGGTACGACCGGGTCGCTTCTGCGCGGGAGTCGGTGATGATTCGGATACTGTCGCGGTAGAGGTCGCCGAGGCCTAAGGCCCGTCACCGACGCCACCTTGATCGTCAAGCCCGCACCGGCCGAAGCACAGCGTGCCGCAGACCTGGCCGCGACCGCGACCAGCAGCACCCCCGCGCCGGAGGCGGACTCCCCAGCATCTGCGGCGGCAGCAGCGGGCACGGCGGGAGGCGCTACGACCACCGCTCCCGCGCCAGCGCCTGCGAGGAAGCCCGCGGCGACCCGGTACGTCGGCAGCGCGCCGATCAGCGCCGAACGCTACTCCGCCGACTTCGCCAAGATCGCCACCGAGGTGCTGACCAACCTCGCCGCATCCGGCGCGAAGCTCACCATTTCGCTCTCCATCGACGCCATCCACCCCGACGGCTTCACCGAGCAGCAGCTCCGCACCATCCGAGAGAACGCCACAACCCTGAAGTTCACCACCAACGAGTTCGAGGCGGAGTAGCGGTGGCAATCGACCGTGAGATCAACCGGCGTCTGCTCATCCTCGCAGTCGTCCAGTCGGTAGGCGCTGACGGATGGGGTGCGGAAGAAGAAGCGGTGAGGGAGCGCCTTGCTGACCTGGGCGGTGATCCGTCACAGCTCGACCATTCCGAACTCCAGGAGCTTGCGCGGCGAGGGTGGGTAAGCACCAAGGACATGTCCTTCGGCGACTGGATCGGTGCTGTCACGCCCGCTGGGCGAGACGCAGCGGCGAGGATCGAGCAGGATCGAGCTGACGTTGCCGCACGTCGCATCGCGCTCCGCGACGTACTCCTACGCTGGCTCTACGACCGCATTCATGTCCATGATGCGCTGATGCCAGACCCCAAGGGCGTTCCCCAGTCCGGGGCCACGTACTTCGGGGTCGTGTTCACCGACACCGATGTCGAGAAGGCAAGTGCCGCGTTGAGGGACGCTGGTTACATTCGGGGCACGACTCTTGCTTCCGGCGAAATCACGCTCGTAGAACTGCTCCCGAAGGGAGTCCGGCTGATCGAACGCGGTGGCAGCGTGCGTGACGATGAGGCCACGAGCGGTACGACGATCACCACGACAGTGCACGGCCCCGCAAACATCGCGAACCAGAGTTCAAGCGTCAGTCAGAGCATTGACCTCAGCTCGACATGGCTGGTCAAGGCTGCTGAAACTCTGGACGGCATAGAGCAAGCCCTGCCCGCGCTCGGTCTCGCCGATGAGCACGAGGTGTCTGACGCGATAGCTGATGCACGCGGTGGCGTGGCCACAGAAGACCCTTCACGAACGAAGTCGGCTCTGGAGCGGCTCTTGCCTTTCCTCTCAGCGACGACAGCGGGAGCACTCGGGAATCTGGTCTCAAGCGGCGTCGTGACGCTCCTCGGGCTGATCCCGTAGCCGAAGGGACAACAGGCATGGCTCAGGGACTGACCAGCACCCAGGAGATCGTGGAGGTGCGCGTCGACAACTTCATGCGCGGGTCGATCAAGGACGCGCTCGCGCAGGAGCTCGCCGCCCGGCCGGAGCACCGTATCGTCGCCTTGTCCACAGTCGCGGGCGGCGACGAGTTCAACGGCGTCATCCGCGTAGTGGCCGTCGTCGAGTACCTGTAGGCATCGTGGGCAAGCGCGCCGACAGTGATGAGCACTACGTTCTCGACCTCTGCGACGAGGTGATCGGGGTCTGCGGGGAGCGACAGGCGACGTTCCTGTGGCTTGTCGGCGACGTGTCGCCGACGACCGGACGGGCTCGCAGGCTCCCCGTCGACGGGTATTGGCACACCGTGGCCGTCCCGCTGTTCGACCGCCGCGCGACCGTCTCCGGTGTGCCCCGTGGCGAGCAGCGGCGGCTCTACGACCAGCGAAAGGCGGAGATCCTGCCGCAGCAGGGTATCCGGCTCGTCGTGATCCACAAGTCGGAGTTCACGACCAAGGCTGACAGGATCGTGCGCGATCATGAGCGCGACATCGCCGTCGTCCGCGCCCGCCTTGTCTGATCTCGGAAGCCCTCCAGAGACCAGTACACGTCTTGCACATCGAGGTCGAGCCCGCCCGAGGGCGGGCTCGGCGGCTCACCTCCCTGACGAGAGAGGCGGTACCGGGTGTCGGTTTCGATGCGGGTCATGGGCGCGGGGGACGGCTACAAGTACCTGCTGCGCTCCGTGGCGTCGGCTGACGGCGAGCGGGCGCTCTCGACGCCGCTGACCCGGTACTACGCCGAGCAGGGCACACCGCCGGGCCGCTGGATGGGCGGCGGGCTCGCGGCGCTCGGGGAGGGTGAGATTCACGAGGGCGCGCCGGTCTCGGAGGCGCAGCTCCAGCTTCTGCTGGGGATGGGGCGCGACCCGGTGACCGGCGATCCGCTGGGGAAGGCGTATCCGGCGTTCCCGAGCGTCGAGGATCGGATCGCGGCGCGCATCTCGCGGCTCGATCCGGCGTTGGGCGCGGATGAGCGAGCTGAGGCCGTTGTGGTGATCGAGGCGGAGGAGTCGGCGCGCACCTCGCGGCGGGCGGTCGCCGGGTACGACTTCACTTTCTCGCTGCCGAAGTCCGCCTCGGTGCTGTGGGCGGTTGCGGACGCAACGACGCAGGCACGGATCGCGGAGGCGCACCATGCGGCGGTTGCGGAGGTGGTTGCGTTCATGGAGCGCGAGCTTGCAGCGACGCGCTCGGGCGCAACGTCCCGCGACGGCGCGGTTGCGCAGGTCGAGGTGACCGGGCTCATCGCCACCGCGTTCGATCACTTCGACTCGCGGGCGAGCGACCCGCAGTTGCACACGCATGTCGTGGTGAGCAACAAGGTGCGCACCCTGTTCGACGGCAAGTGGCGGTCGCTCGATGGCCGGCCTTTGCACGCGGCGACCGTGGCGCTGAGCGAGCTGCACACCGCGGTGTTCGCCGATCACCTGACCCGCGTGCTCGGCGTCGGGTGGGAGCGGCGCGACCGGGGCGCGGATCGCAACCCGGTGTGGGCGGTCGCCACGGTGCCCGAGGAGCTGGTCGCCGAGTTCTCGTCCCGGTCGCGGCACATCGACATCGAGAAGGATGGCCTGATCGCCGACTACGAGGCCGCGCACGGGCACGCGCCGTCACGGGAGACGATCATCCGGCTGCGGCAGCAGGCGACGCTGGCGACCCGGCCCGACAAGGAAGTCCGCCCGCTCGCCGACCTCGCCCAGGAGTGGCGCACCCGCGCGAGCCGACTGCTGGGCCGGGATGCCACCGAGTGGGCGCGAGAAGCCGTCGCGGTCGAGCCCGCGAAGCTCCTGCGCGCGGAGGATGTGCCGCTGGAGCGGATCGCCAGGCTCGGCGCGTCGGTGGTCGCCGCGGTTGCCGAGAAGCGCACGACGTGGAGCCTCTGGAACCTGTACGCCGAGGCCGCACGGCAGACGATGGGCTGGCGCTTCACCGGCACGGAGGACCGCGAGGCGATCACTAGCATGATCGTCGATGCCGCAGAGCAGGCGTCCATCCGGCTCACCCCGCCCGAGCTTGCCTCCAGTCCCGCTGCGTTCCAGCGCACGGACGGCACGAGCGTGTTCCGGCCTCGCAACGCCGCCCGCTATAGCGGGGCCGCGGTGCTCGCTGCTGAGGATCGGCTGCTTGCACGCTCCCGCGAGCAGGTTGCACCGCGCCTGGCCGACGCAACCATCGCGCACGCGCTGCAACCCCGCCGTGGGCGCGCGCTCGGCGACGACCAGCGCGCCGCGCTCACCGCGATTGCGTCTTCCGGCCGGATGCTCGACCTGCTCATCGGCCCCGCAGGGGCGGGCAAGACCACCGCTCTGCGCGCGTTGCGGCGCGCATGGGAAGCCGAGCACGGGCACGGCTCGGTGGTCGGGCTCGCCCCGTCTGCCGTGGCCGCCGAGGTGCTGGCCGGGGATCTCGGCATCCCGACGGAGAACACCGCGAAGTGGTGGCAGACTTACCGCGACCACGGCATCGGCTTCACCGCCGGGCAGCTCGTGATCGTGGACGAGGCATCCCTCGCCGGAACGCTCGCCCTTGACCGGCTCGTGCGCGTCGCGGTCGACGCTGGGGTGAAGGTGCTGCTCGTGGGCGACACGGCGCAACTGCAATCCGTGGACGCCGGGGGAGCGTTCGGGCTGCTCGTCGCCGACCGCGACGACGTGCCCGAGCTGACCGACGTGCGACGCATCGCCGCAGCCTGGGAGAAGGAAGCCACGCTCGACCTTCGCCACGGGCGCATCGAGGCGATCGACACCTACCACGCCCACGGGCGCATCCATGCAGGGGAGGCCGAACGCATGGCTGATGCCGCCTACGCTTCGTGGCAGAGCGACCGCGTCGCAGGACTGGCGAGCATCCTCATTGCCGAGTCGAGCGCGATGGTCACTACCCTGAACCAGCGCGCCCGCGCCGACCTCATCCTCGCCGGGCAGGTCGACGCGCGCGCCGAGGTGCGGCTGCATGACCATACCGAGGCATCCGTCGGGGACGCGATCATCACCCGCCGCAACGACCGCGAGCTGCGCATCGGCCGCGGCTGGGTACGCAACGGCAGTCGATGGACGATCACCGCCATCGACGCCGATGGGTCGCTGCGGGTGCGTCCCGCCGGACGGCGCTGGGGCGCGACCCTAAGGCTCCCCGCTGAGTACGTCGCCGAGCACGTCCAACTCGGCTACGCCGTCACCGCGTACCGGGCGCAAGGCGTCACCGTCGACACCGGACACACGCTCATCGAGCCCGGCGCGACGCGCGAGAACTTCTACGTCGCCATGACCCGCGGAAGGCTCGTGAACACCGCCTACGTCTCGATCAACCGTCCCGACGACGACCACATCCATCCGCCCACCCAGGACACCAAGGCAGTCGCGGCCCGCAAGGTGCTCGCCGGGGTGCTCCAGCACGTTGGAGCCGAACTCTCAGCCCGCCAGATGATCGCCGCCGAGCAGGACGCCTGGGGCTCGGTCGGCCAGCTCGCCGCCGAGTACGAGACCATCGCCGCCGCCGCACAGCAGCAGAGATGGGAAGCCCTCGTGCGCGCCACCCGACTCACCGAGGCCGAAGCCGACGCCGCCATCGGATCGACCGCGTTCGGTGTGCTCGGTGCCGAGCTGCGCCGCGCCGAGGCGGACGGGTACGACACGGAGCGCCTGCTGCACGCGCTCGTCGCCTCGCGTCCGCTCGACGACGCCGAGGACGTGGCCGCGGTGCTCCACGAACGGGTGATCCGAGCCCTGGCGCGCGCGAACGGTGCGGGGCGCGTGCGCCAGCCCGCCGCGCCCATCGCTGGACTCATCACCCCGGCGCTCGGCACGATGGACGACGACATGCGCGCCGCGCTCCGCGAACGCGCCGCACTCATCGAGCAGCGGGCCGACGCGCTCGTCGCCGAAGCGGTCGAGGCGTCCGAGGCATGGGCCGCGGAACTCGGCCCGGAGCCCGCCGATCCGCAGCTTGCCGCGATTTGGCGACGCGAGGCGCGCACCGTCGCGGCCTACCGCGACACCTACGGCATCGCGGAGACCAGCGCGCTCGGACTCATCGGCGACGACGCGCGGCAGCACGCAGATGCCGCGCGAGCACGCGCCGCGATCCACCGCGCACGGCAGCTCGCGGCACGCGCAGCAGAACCGGAGTCCACGGTCACCGCGGTCGGGGTATCCGCGCCACGTCTGTAGTTGCCCTTCCGTGTGTCCGAGGTCGGGCGTACCCTGAGTGTCGAGGTAGTAGCCACGATTTCTAGGTCGCTTGCGACGGTCCTCTCGGGACGCTCACCACATGATCTACCTCCTCGGCGGAGCTACGCACCCTCTCAGGAGGCGGACATCATGCTCCGACTGCTCTGGAATCTCAGCATCCGAGTTCGGCTGTTCCTGCGGACGTACATGCCGACGAACATCCTGCTCAACGCGCTGCGGACGCGCCGCGGACTGAAGTGGGGTGTGCCCGCCATGCTGATCGCCGTGCCGTACCTGCTCGGCGCGTGGCTGCTGACCGTCTGGATCGCCGACGGCGGGCCGGGGTGGCTGAACCTGCTCGTGCTGCTGTTCATCTGGAACGCGCTGAAGTTCCTCGTCAACGGCCCGATCACGCTCGTCATTCTGATCCGGGCTCGCCTCGCCGAGCGGCGCGACGGCCGACTCGTCGAGCGCGAGTCGGCGGCTTACGCGGCGGGCGACGACCTTCCCATTCTCACCGCGACGCGACTCTGACTTGGACGCATCGGGATCGTCAACGGTACTGCAAGAGCGGCCCGCGCCCTGTCCGAAAACCTGTCCGTTTACTGTCCGTAGCCGTCCGTAAACGTCCAGAGGTACACTGAGCCCCAGACGGCAACTGCCGACTGGGGCTCAGTGAATTGCTGGTCTCAAGAACCGGAAGTGTGGCCCTGAGGGCCTCCCGGAATCAGACCCCGAAGTACAGCTCGTACTCGAACGGGTGCGGACGCGCGGCGAGCGGCTTGATCTCGTTCTCGATCTTGTACTCGATCCAGGTCTCGATCAGCTCGGGCGTGAACACGCCACCCGCGAGCAGGAACTCGTGGTCGGCGCGCAGCGCCTCGAGCGAGTCGAGCAGCGAGTTGGGCACCTGCGGGATGTTCTTGGCCTCCTCGGGCGGCAGCTCGTAGAGGTCCTTGTCGACCGGCTCGTGCGGCTCGATGCGGTTCTTGATGCCGTCGAGGCCGGCCATCATCTGCGCCGCGAAGGCGAGGTAGGGGTTACCCGAGGCGTCGGGCGCGCGGAACTCGATGCGCTTGGCCTTCGGGTTGCTGCCCGTGATCGGGATGCGGATCGCGGCTGAGCGGTTGCCCGCGGAGTAGACCAGGTTGACCGGAGCCTCGTAACCCTTGACGAGACGCTTGTAGGAGTTGAGCGTCGGGTTGGTGAAGGCGAGAACGGCCGGCGCGTGCGCCAGCAGGCCACCGATATACCAGCGGGCGAGGTCGGACAGGCCGCCGTAGCCCTTCTCGTCGTAGAAGAGGGGCTTGCCCTCGAGCCACAGCGACTGGTGGGTGTGCATGCCCGAGCCGTTGTCACCGAAGAGCGGCTTCGGCATGAAGGTCGCGACCTTGCCCCACTGCTCGGCGACGTTCTTGACGATGTACTTGAACTTCAGGATGTCGTCCGCCGCGTGCACCATCGTGTCGAAGCGGTAGTTGATCTCCTGCTGACCACCGGTGCCCACCTCGTGGTGCGCGCGCTCGAGGATGAGGCCGGACTCGATGAGGTGGAGGCTGATGTCGTCGCGGAGATCGGCCGTCTTGTCGACGGGGGAGACGGGGAAGTAGCCGCCCTTGTAGGCCGTCTTGTTGGCGAGGTTGCCGCCTTCTTCGGCGCGACCCGTGTTCCAGGCGCCCTCTTCGGAATCGACGCTGTAGAAGGAGGCGTTCTGCTTCACTTCATAGCGGACGTCGTCGAAGATGTAGAACTCCGCCTCGGGGGCGAAGAACGCGGTGTCGGCGATGCCCGTCGACGCGAGGTACTTCTCGGCCTTCTTGGCGACCTGACGCGGGTCCTTGCTGTAGATCTCGCCGTTGCGCGGGTTGTAGATGTCGAAGAGCATGATCAGCGTCTTCGCTTCGCGGAACGGGTCGAGGTAGGCCGTCGACACGTCGGGGATGAGCTGCATGTCCGACTCGTGGATGTTCGCGAAGCCGCGGATCGACGAACCGTCGAACAGCTGGCCGACCGTGAAGAACTCCTCGTCGACAGTCGAGGCCGGGATGTTGAAGTGCTGCTGCACACCAGGCAGATCCGTGAAACGGATGTCGAGGAACTTGACGTCCTCGTCCTTGATGAACTTCAGAACCTCGGATGAATCTTTGAACATGGAGTCTCCAAGATCGGGTGTGGAACACGCCTGAACGGGATCAGGCCCGCCTCGACGCTATCGATGACCGGTTGCCCGGCAGTATCCCCCGTGTTTCGGGGATGTTACAGCGACGCGGATAAGCTGACCCGGTGACGGCAGGTACCTCCGACAATACGGGACATCGCGACAGCACCTATCCCGGGGAGCGACTCGGGCTGCCCCGGTCGGGCTCGGGGAGCATCGCGAGACTCGGTCGACGCGTCGGCGCTCTCGCCGTCGATCTGGCAACGGCGACATTGATCGCCTACGCGTTCTTCCCGGTCCTGGACGAGGTCACCGGGTTCCGGTACGCCAATCCGGTCGCGTCGAACCTGATCTTCGTCGCCGTGCAGGTGCTGTTCATCCCGACGCTCGGGGGAAGTCCGGGACATCGACTGTTCGGCATGCGGATCGTCCGTGTCGACGGGGGCTGGAGCGGCCTCTGGCGTCCGGTGGTGCGCACACTGCTGCTCGCCCTGATCATCCCCGCCGTGATCTGGGATGGCGATCACCGCGGCCTTCACGACAAGACCGCGGGGACGGTCCTCGTCCGCGGTTGAGGCTCAGCGCGGGCGCGGCGCGCGCGCACGCATCGGGTCGATGCCCTTCGGGATCGGCAGCGAGGTGACGGACTGCGAGACCGAGTCCACGCGCTTGACGACAGCGGCCATCGTCGTACGGTCGACCTTCTTGGGGAACGACTTGATGGTCGCGGAGAGCTTCGAGATGGGCACGTCGCCCTCACCGTGGCCGATGTACAGCACATTGATCGGAACGCCCGAGGCCACGCGCTGGACCTTCATCTTCTCGTCGTTGACGAGTCGGGTCAGCCGCCCCCGCGCGCCCTCGCCCACGATCACGACACCACCGCGGCCGATCACGCGGTAGACCGCGTCCTGCGTCTTCGGGTTGACCCCCACGGGCATCTCCGAGGCCACCCAGCTGCGGCCGAGCGAGGTCGACAGCACGTGACCGGCAGCTCCCGGCATCCCGTCGAGCTTGATGTACATCGCGCGGGTGGACAGACGTGTGAGCACGATCATGGCGCCCAAGAGACCGAACAGCAGGCCGGTGACACCCCACAGGATCACGCTCCAGATGGCCGCAGGCGGGATGAGGAACCCGATGAGGACGCCGATGCCGATTCCGACGACCACGACAGCGGCCAGCACCCACGGCAGCCAAGAGAATTCGGCCTTCGTGAAGGTGTAGAGCGAGCGGATCTGGGAGAAGAAGCCAGGGCCCTTGTCGGGTGCGGAACTGCGGGATGCCATGGCACACAGCCTACCGTCGCGGCGACACGGCGCACGCGCACGCGGTGCGACGAGAACTCCTCCCCAGCGTGGCGAACCCTTGGCGTCTGCACAGTTGACCCGCGCGGCGGCCGGCCCGGTCCACGAGCGGCGACACTCACGATATGAGCATCGATTCCGGTGTGCTCGCCCCGCCGCCGCTGCTGAGGACGCTGGGCGCCGCCGACGCCCCGTTTCCCGGCGACCTGCGCGCGGGCACGCCTCCGAGAGTGTGGGTGCCCCTGCAGGATCTGCCGAGCGAGATCTGGCGGGTACGGGGCGGCGAGCATGTGCTCGCCCCCGTCGACCTGGCGCGCACTCCGGACGGTCACGCCGCCCTGCTCCCGCACTGCCCGCACCGACTCATCACTCTCGTCGCCGGGCGTGTGTGGGAGGCGGGAGCGCTCGTCACCGCCGCCGTCAGTGTGCTGCGTGGCGCCGCCGAGGCAGAGCGCTGCGGGTTCACCGTCGGCTCCTGGTGGGTGGATGCCGACGGGTGTCCACTCCTCGCTGCGACCGGACCGGCCTGGCGGGACGATTCCGTCGCACTGCTGAAGGAGCTCGCCGAGGCTGCCGCGCCGGGTCTGCGGCAGGCGGTGCTCGACGCCGCGGAACTGATCAGCGAGGGTCGCATCACGCCGGGGCGGCGCGAGCGTGCGGAAGATGAGCTCTTCGCCGCCGCTGAACCGGCTCCTCTGCCGACCGCCGACGCGAACAGGGGGGTCGCGGCCATCCCGGCGCCGCGTCGGGCCGTACACCGCGGTCGAACCGGCGACGATCTCGCCTCGGATGCGTCGAGCTGGGTCGCGCCGCTCGTCGAGCGCGATCTTGCCGCTCGTGCGCTGAACGTCCTGGGCGATGTTCGCTCCGCGCTGAGGCGCACGATGAGCGCGACGCGCAGGCACGGGCTGACGGCGGTACGAGACCGGGCCGGACGCCGCGCCCTGTCGGCGACGACCACACGGGCGCACAAGGATCGTGCGCCACGCCGCCGCCGGCGATCCCCGCTGCTCGTGGCCGCTGCCGCGGCCGCGATCATCATCGCCGTGGGTCTCGCGTGGCCGGTCGACGAGAGCGCTTCATCCACGACGCCCGCGGCATCCACACCGTCGCTGGACAGCGGCGCCGTGTCCACCCCGGCGGCGACCCTCGACTCCGGCGCGTCGGATGCCGCAGCGCCTGCGCCGTCGCACAGCGCCGACGAAGGCGACATCGCGCGCCGCCTGCTTGCCGATCTCGCGTCATGCGCCCGGGAGCAGGTCGCCGACTGCTCCGACATTCTGGAGGACCCGAGCGCCGGCGTTCCTGACAGCGTCGTCGTCGAGGACGCTGAACTGCGCGAGGTCACCCTCCTCGACGAGTACGGCGGCGTGGCCGCCTATCGCGTCTCCGGCGGACAGCAGCCCAGCCAGGTGCTCGTTCTCGTGCAGGTCGACGGAAAATGGCTGATCCGCGACGTGTACGACGTCGCGGATCAGCCATGACATGCGAGCCCGTTGGCCGGGCGCGCGCTCAGATCCCCAGGTTGGCCTCGAAGTCCGCCGTCTCCAGGCGGGTCTTGACCGCACCCAGGAAGCGGGCCGCGTCGGCGCCGTCGACGATGCGGTGATCGTACGACAGTGCCAGATAGACGTAGGAGCGCACGGCGATCGCCTCGACGCCGTCGACCTTGACCACACCGGGCTCCTTCACGACCGCGCCTGTGCCGAGGATCGCGGACTGCGGAAGGAAGACGACCGGGGTGTCGAAGAGGGCGCCGCGGGAGCCGGTGTTGGTCACGGTGAACGTGCCACCGGCGAGCTCGTCGGGCTTCAGCTTGTTGTCGCGCGTGCGAGCGGCGAGGTCGGCGATCTCGGACGAGATCCCCGCCAGCGTCTTGGCGCCCGCGTCACGGAGAACGGGGGTCAGCAGGCCGCGCTCGGTGTCGACCGCGATCGAGATGTTCTCGGTGGCGGGGTAGACGATGTCGGTGCCGTCCACCGTGGCGTTGATCACCGGGAACGCCTGCAGCGCCTCGGCGGCAGCGAGGACGAAGAACGGCAGGAACGACAGCTTGCCGCCCGTCTTCGCGACGAAGTCCTTCTGGACCGCCGTGCGGTACGACGCGACCTTCGTGACGTCCACCTTCACGACCGTGGTGAGCTGGGCCGTCTGCTGCATCGAGGCAACCGCGCGCTCGGCGAGCACCTTGCGAAGACGGGACATCGGTTGGGTCGTACCGCGCAACGGCGAGACCTCGAGCGGGGCGGGTGCCGCCGCCGCAGGCGCGACGGCTGCGGCCGCAGGAGCGGCCTGGGCGGCCTCGGCCGCCTTGAGCACGTCTTCCTTGCGGATGCGACCGCCGACGCCGGTCCCCGTGACGGACGCCAGGTCCACGCCCTGCTGCTGCGCGAGTCGGCGCACGAGGGGAGTGACGTAGGTCGCCGCGTCGTCGGCAGGCGCGGCAGCGGGAGCAGGAGCAGCGGCCGGTGCAGGCGCCGCAGCGGGAGCAGGCGCCGCGGCGGGAGCAGGAGCGGCAGCGGCAGCAGGAGCGGCCGGTGCTTCGGCAGCCGGAGCAGGCGCAGCTGCCGCCGGGGCAGCGGCTGCAGGGGCACCCGAACCAATGCGCGCGAGCACGGCGCCGACGGCGACCGTCTCATCCTCGGCGACGAGGATCTCCTGCAGCGTGCCGGCGATCGGGGAAGGGATCTCGGTGTCGACCTTGTCGGTCGAGATCTCGAGGAGCGGCTCGTCGACCGCGACCTCTTCGCCGACCTGCTTGAGCCACCGGGTCACCGTTCCCTCGGTGACGCTCTCACCCAGCTCGGGAAGCACGACGTCCTTCGCGTCGCCGGACGGCGCCGCGGTGGCCTCAGGAGCCGCGGGAGCCTGTTCGGGGGCGGGAGCCGCTTCGGCCGGAGCCTGCTCAGCGGCGGGCTGCTCCGCGGCGGGCGCATCGTCGGACGGTGCGGCAGCCGAGCCGTCTCCGATCTTCGCGAGAACGGCGCCGACCTCGACGGTCTCGTCCTCAGCGACCAGGATCTCCTCGATCACGCCGCTGACGGGAGAGGGGATTTCGGTGTCGACCTTGTCGGTCGAGATCTCGAGCAGCCCTTCGTCGGCCTGGATCGTGTCACCGACCTTCTTGAGCCAACGGGTGACCGTTCCCTCGGTGACGCTCTCTCCGAGCGCGGGGAGGACCACGGATGTGCTCATGACTGTGTCTCCTTCAGAAGTTCGATGTCCGACAACTAGCTTAGTGACCCTCACGGGGCCGAAGCGGTGACGTGTCGGACGGGGGAGGAATGGTGGGTTTTCAGAGGGCGTGCAGAGGCTTGCCCGCGAGGGCGAGGAACGCCTCGCCGAGTGCCTCGCTCTGCGTCGGGTGCGCGTGCACGTACGGCGCGATGTCTTCCGGGTGCGCTTCCCAGGCGACGGCCAGCTGGCCCTCGCTGATGAGCTCGCCGACGCGATCGCCGACCAGATGGACGCCGATCACGGGCCCGTCGACCAGGCGGACGATCTTGACGATGCCGCCCGTGCCGATGATCTCGCTACGGCCGTTGCCGGCCAGGTTGTACTCAGAGACGGCGACCGCGTCACCGTGGGCGGCACGCGCGGCTGCCTCGGTGATGCCGACGGAGGCCACCTCGGGGTGCGAGTACGTGACCCGCGGGATGGTGTGCTCCGCGACCATGACGGGGCCGAGGCCCGCGATCTCCTCGGCCACGAAGATCCCCTGCTGAAAGCCACGGTGGGCCAGTTGCAAGCCGGGGACGATGTCGCCCGCCGCCCAGACGTGCGGGACCGATGTCCGCAGGCGCTCGTCCACGCTCACGAAGCCGCGCTCTAGAGCCACCCCCGCCTCATCGAATCCCATCCCGGCCGTCGACGGACCGCGTCCGACGGCCACGAGGAGGTAGTCCGCGCTCAGCTCGCTGCCGTCGGCCAGGACGATCGTGACCCCGGCATCCGTCTGCGAGACGGAGGCGAAGCGGGAACCGAGTCGAGAGACGATGCCGCGCTTGCGGAAGGCACGCTCCAGGGCTTTGCTCGAGGAGATGTCCTCCGCGGGCAGGAGGTGGTCGAGCGCCTCGACGATCGTGACCTCCGCACCCATCGATCGCCACGCGCTCGCGAACTCGACGCCGATGACCCCGCCGCCGAGGACGATGACCGACGCCGGCACCTCTGCGAGCGCGAGCGCCTCTTCGCTGGAGAGGACCCGGCCGCCGATCTCGATGCCGGGGAGGGTTCGCGTGTGCGAGCCGGTGGCGAGAAGGACGTCGGCACCGCGATAGGTGTCCTCGCCGACCGCGACGGCGGGACCGTCGTCGTCGACGACCAACCGTCCCTCTCCGGTGACCACCGTGATCCCGCGTGCCTTGATGAGGCCGGTGAGTCCCGCGAACTTCTTGGCGACGATGCCCTCGCGGAAAGCGGTGACCCCCGCCACGTCGATGCCCTCGAACGTCGCCGCCACGCCGACGCTCGACGCGTCACGGACGGCATCGGCGATCTCTGCCGCATGCAGGATCGCCTTGGTCGGGATGCAGCCGCGATGAAGGCACGTGCCGCCGAGCTTGTCCTTCTCGACGAGGGTGACCGAGCGACCGAGCTCGGCCGCGCGGATCGCCGCTGCGTATCCGGCCGACCCGCCGCCCAGGACGACGAGATCGGAGTGGTGTGCGGTCATCGTGCGTCTCCTTCGACGAATGCGAGCAGGGATCGAACGGTGGCCGCGGTGGGGCCCTTGTCCGTGGCACCGGTCGCGGATTTGGTGCTCCCGCTGCCGGCGATGTCCAGGTGCACCCAGGGGATGCGAGGCGCGTCCGCGTCGTCGGAGACACGCCCGACGAACCGCTGGAGGAAGAGTCCGGCGAACAGCGAACCGCCCGTCGGGTCGCCGATCTTCGCGTTGACGAGGTCGGCGATGGGGGAGTCGAGCTCCTCTTCCATATGCGCCGGCAGCGGGAGCGGCCAGGCCAGCTCGTCCGCGGACTCCGCCGCATCCAGGTACTCGGCAACCGCTTCCTCCGAGCCCATGACGCCGGTGTGGCGAGAGCCCAGCGCCACCGAGATGGCTCCGGTGAGCGTGGCGACGTCGACGATCACGTCCGGGTGCGTGCGGCTGGCCGCGACGAGACCGTCGGCCAGGACGAGCCGTCCCTCGGCGTCGGTGTTCAGCACCTCGACAGTGGTGCCGCCCAGAATCCGCAGCACGTCTCCGGGACGCGTTGCTCGTCCCGACGGCATGTTGTCGGCGAGACACAGCCATCCCGACACGCGCACCGGCAGACGCAGCTGCGCGGCCGCACGGACCACGGCCAGAACCGTCGCCGCACCGGCCATGTCGTACTTCATGCCCACCATTCCCGCGGGCGGCTTGAGCGAGAGCCCACCGGTGTCGAAGGTGATGCCCTTGCCGACGATGGCGACGTGGCGCTCGGCATCCGCAGGGGAGTAGTCGAGTCGCACGAGACGGGGCGGTCGGTCCGACCCCTGCCCCACGCCGAGGATGCCCCCGTAGCCGTCAGCGGCGAGCTGCTCCTCATCGAGGACGACGACGTCCACGGGGAGCTCCGCCAGCGCCTCCCGAGCGGCATCCGCGACATCCTGCGGCCCCAGCCACTCGGCCGGGGTGTGGACGAGATCCTTGACGAGCGCGGCGGCAGCGCCGACGGCCTGCGCTCGAGCCAGCGCCGAGGCGGCGGGGGGACGCTCACCACGAATGACCACGTGTGACGCGCGAGCGGCAGCGGCAACCGACTTGTACCCGTCGAAGCGGTACGCGCCGAGCGCGGCGCCCTCCGCCACGGCTCGCCACCCGTCCTCATCGACTGCCGGGGCTTCGACGGCCACGGTGTCGAAGCCGGTCGTCGTTCTCAGAGCGGCGCCGACCGCTTCACGCAGCGCCGCGGTGTCGGGCGCGGGTCCGGTGCCGACGACGATCAGGGGCAGCGACGTCGCCTCCGGCGCGTAGGCGCGCACCGTTGCGCCGAGAGCGCCCGAGAAGCCCACGGCGTTCAACGCCGGGGCCAGCCCCGGCCACTGGTCGAGAGCACCCGCATCATGATCGAGGGGAGGGAGGGCGAGCACGAGGGCATCGGCCTTCGTCTCGCGCAGCGGATCGGTCGTGTACGACAGCTCGGGAAACGCCATGACCTCCATCCTAGGTTTGCGTCCTCCGGGGTCGGCGACGCTCGAGGGCGGCGAGCCGCACCCCGCGTGTTCGCTGTCAGCGGCACGCGGACCTGCGCCCGGGGAAGGCTCGTACAGTGGACTCATGCCCTTGAGCGGTCCCCTGTACGAGCGTGTGGCGTCGGCCCCACCGGTCCCTGCCGACCTTCCGCTGGTGATCGTGCTGACCGGGTTCACGGATGCCGGGGGCGCCGTCTCGCAGATGGTGGCGATGTTCCGCGACGACCTCGAGCCGGCGCCGATCGTGACGTTCTCGGCCGACGTGCTCCTGGATTACCGCGCGCGCCGCCCGACGATCACCTTCGACGCCGACCATCTCGCCGACTACCGCCCGCCGCGCCTGGAGCTCTCGCTCGCGCATGATGCGCTCGGTCAGCCCTTCGTTCTGCTGGCGGGGTACGAGCCGGACTTCGCCTGGGAAGCATTCACCGAGACGGTCGTGGGCTTGGCCGAAGGGTTGCAGGTGTCGTCGGTGACGTGGGTGCACGCCATTCCCATGCCTGTACCGCACACGCGCCCGATCGGCACGACGGTGAGCGGGACGCGCGCCGACCTGACACAGGCGCACTCGGTGTGGCAGCCTCACACGCAGGTGCCGGCGACGGTCGGTCATCTCCTGGAGCACCGCTTCGCGCAGAGCGGAGCCTCGGTCGCAGGATTCGTGCTTCTGGTGCCCCATTACCTCGCCGACACCGACTACCCGGCCGCCGCACTGGCGGGACTGGACAGCCTCTCGGTGGCCAGTGGCCTCGTCTTCAACGTCGACGATGTGCGCGAGGAGAACCGAGAGTACGTCGCGAAGGTCGACGACCAGGTTGAGGGCAACGCCGAGCTGACCTCCATGCTGCACGCTCTGGAAGAGCGTTACGACGCGTACATGGCTGGATCGAACCTCGGTCAGCCGATCATCCACCCCGGTGATCTGCCCAGCGCAGACGAGCTCGCTGCGGAACTGGAGCGCTTCCTCGCTGACCGTCGCACCGACGACCACCGCCGGGACGACGACCGCCGAGGCGACGACTGGCGCGGTGAGGACCGCCGCGGTCGACGCTGAGCGGAATGCGCAGCGTCCCCGCGATGTTATGGATGCTGTGGGGATCCTGACGGACTGTTGCGCACGGTCTGTCCGATGATGTATGCGACAATGGAAACCTGACCCGTTGTCGAACCGGGGTCGGCTCGTGACGAGGCGACTGCGGACTTGACAAGGGTCTTACTCCTGTCCGAAAACCCGGCGCGTGCGTCGGTGAAAGGCAAGACGTGACCTCAGGCACGAAGACCACCCGCTCCCGCAAGGTCGAGGAGGAGGAAGCCACGGAGTCCGCCACGGAACAGGCGACGACCACGACCGCCGCCAAGAAGGCGACGTCGAAGGCTCCGGCCAAGGCGAAGGCGGCGCCCAAGAAGGCGTCGAAGAAGACCGCGGACGACGACGAAGAGATCGACGACGACGTCGAGCTCGATGACACCGACATCGAGGACGCCGCGGACGACGAGTCCGGCGATGATGCTGCCGAGGCGTCGACCGGAGCCGCCGGCAAGAAGGGCGAGGACGACGACGAGGATGAGGACGGCACGACGAAGCCTGCATTCTCCGAGCCGCTCCCCACGGGCGCCATCGTCATTTCCTCGAGCGACGAGGACGATGTTCCCGTCTACTCGACACAGATCACCGGCGCGACCGCCGACCCCGTCAAGGACTACCTGAAGCAGATCGGTAAGGTCCCGCTGCTGAACGCGGCCGAAGAGGTCGAGCTCGCGATGCGGATCGAGGCGGGTCTGTTCGCCGAAGAGAAGCTCTCGCACATGTCGGCGTCGGAGAAGTCGAGCCAGCTCGGGCTGGACCTCCAGTGGGTCGCTCGCGACGGCCAGCGCGCCAAGAGCCACCTGCTCGGCGCCAACCTGCGCCTGGTCGTCTCCCTCGCCAAGCGCTACACGGGCCGCGGCATGCAGTTCCTGGACCTGATCCAGGAGGGCAACCTCGGCCTGATCCGCGCGGTCGAGAAGTTCGACTACACCAAGGGCTTCAAGTTCTCGACCTATGCCACCTGGTGGATCCGTCAGGCGATCACGCGCGCCATGGCCGACCAGGCTCGCACGATCCGTATCCCCGTTCACATGGTCGAGGTCATCAACAAGCTCGCCCGCGTGCAGCGGCAGATGCTGCAGGACCTCGGTCGCGAACCCACGCCCGAAGAGCTGTCGCGCGAGCTGGACATGACCCCCGAGAAGGTCATCGAGGTGCAGAAGTACGGCCGCGAGCCGATCTCGCTGCACACGCCGCTCGGTGAGGACGGCGACAGCGAGTTCGGTGACCTCATCGAGGACACCGAGGCGGTCGTCCCGGCGGATGCCGTCGGGTTCACCATGCTGCAGCGTCAGCTCGAGTCGCTGCTGGACTCGCTGAGCGAGCGCGAGGCGGGTGTGATCCGCATGCGCTTCGGCCTCGGTGATGGACAGCCCAAGACGCTCGACCAGATCGGCGATACCTTCGGCGTCACGCGCGAGCGCATTCGTCAGATCGAGTCGAAGACCATGGCGAAGCTCCGACACCCCTCGCGATCGCAGTCGCTGCGGGACTACCTCGAATGAGCGGGGAGCTTCCCAACGACGGCAAGGCGCTCACCGTCACCATCGAGGGGACGACGTTCGCACGGATTCCGATCCGCACGCGCGTCGTCATGCCCGGTGACGATCTCGACGAGGTCGTCACCGCGTACGCAGCCGACCAGGTGACGGACGGCGACCTGCTGTTCATCACGGAGAAGATCGTCGCGATCACGCAGGGCCGTTCCTACACGCTCGACGAGATCCGCCCACGCCGCCTGGCGCACTTCCTGTCGAAGTACGTGACGAAGACCTCCTACGGTATCGGGCTCGGCATGCCGGAAACGATGGAGATGGCCCTTCGGGAGTGCGGCACCCCGCGGATCCTCTTCGCTGCGGCGATCAGCGCGGTGACGAAGGCGTTCGGACGCCGCGGCGACTTCTACCGCATCGCCGGCGACAAGGCGCGCGCGATCGACGGTCCGACCAACGGGACCATCCCGCCGTACGACCGCGCGGTCGTTCTGGGCCCGACGCGCCCGGCTGAGGTGGCCGCACGCGTTCAGGCGCTGCTCGGCGGGAACGTGCAGGTCGCGGTCGTCGACATCAACGACATCGGCGGGAACATTCTCGGCTCGACGCTCGACAAGGCGGGGGAGCGTCAGCTCGTCCGCATCCTTGCGGACAACCCCCTGGGCCAGGGCCGCGAGTCCACCCCCCTCGGCATCATCCGGGCGGCGTGACACCGCGCTGAAAAGTGCGAAACGCCGGCGACCTCCGTGAGAGGCGCCGGCGTTTCTCGTCGGTGATCAGAAACCCATTGCAGCGCGGTAGCGGGGAAGATGCCCGTGGCGGATCCCCGTCGCGGAGGGCTTGTTCTCGAACACGCCCGCACCCCAGTTGCCCTCGACCAAGACCGGGCCGGTCGGAGTGACGACGACGTCCCAGCCGACGTAGCGCACCTCGGGGATCACCAGCGCCACGTCGGTGATGAGCGCACGCACCTCGTCCATCATCGGCAGCCGGTAGTCGGCGATGCGGAAGCCGGTGTCCGGGTGGGTCTCGAAGAGCTCGCCCGACGTCGAGTAGCCCATCCCCATGGCGCGCCCGTCTTCGTGGAGGGCGGTGTAGAATCCGCCGAACGATGCCTGGTCGCTGACCTGACCGCGCCCGAACTTCTGCGCCATGTTGATGATCGCGACCGTTCCGTCATCCTTGACGAAGGTCGTGACGCGGGTCGTGTTGGCCGTGCCGGGAGCGATGGCTTCGAGGTCCGGATGCTGCATGATGCGCTCTTCGATCAGGACCTCGCCCTTCGCCAGCAGCTCAGCGTGGAACGCCTCCCAATCGGCGACGGCGCTCGCGTCATAGCGGCGCACCCCGAGTCCGGACTTGCTCACGGGGACCTTGGCGATGAACACGGGATGCCGCTGGGCGAAGGCCGCGAGCTGGTCAGCATTGCCGGCGACGAGCTCGAGCCACTCTCGGCCCAGGAAACGATCGAAATCGCGATTGAAGTCCACTTTGTTGTGGAAGCGATGGACCTGAGCCGGATCGTCGTAGCGGTTCGAGAGCTCCAGTGCGAGGGGACTGGTCACCCATGTGGCCCGCTCGGCGCGCGTCAGGATGGCGAAATCGAACTCCATGTAGTCGTTGAATCCGACGCGATGGCGCGCCGCCGACCAGAGCATGTCGACGAACACCAGCGGATAGCTCTTCCCGTGCACGCGCGCAGTGAAACGCGCCCTCTCACGCACCGATGCGAGATCGAGCCCGCGGGCACGCTCGAAGAGCACTTCGAAACGGTGCAGGAGAGGAAGGCCTCGAGGCGCCATGACAGAGTCCTTCCGGGGACGGACGGAAAAGGGGAACTCCGCCAGTCTACGTGTGAGGGCTCAGCGCGCGTCGGCCAGACGAGCCGTCTCGTCGTGCCACGACGTCGCGATTGCGCGCAGCTTCTCTTCGTACTTGCGTCCGTGGTGCGCGCAGAACAGTAGTTCGCTGCCGTTGACTTCGGCCGCGATGTAGGCCTGGGCTCCGCACGAGTCGCAACGGTCCGTCGCGGTCAGTCGGTACTCGAGGACGTCAGGCTCAGCGGTGGTCGACATGCTCATTTCGGTTCCTCCTCGGTACATGAGATGCGGTGCGGTGTCATGACATACAACCATGCCGCGAGCTCAGCAATGCCGCGATCCGGTCACATTTCGCTGTGCGCGTACCCCGCCTCCGTCGCCATCGCCCGCGGTAGGAGGTGCTTCTGTGTGTCGCGGCGCGGGTGTCCGTGGGGCTGGATACGCTTGAGGATTGTGACCGCCGAGTATTCCGCCCACCACCTCCAGGTGCTTGAGGGCCTGGAGGCTGTCCGCAAGCGTCCCGGCATGTATATCGGCTCGACCGACTCCCGCGGGCTCATGCACTGCGTGTGGGAGATCATCGACAACTCGGTCGACGAAGCCCTCGCCGGCTACGGCTCACGAATCGACATCGTCCTGCACTCCGACGGCAGCGTCGAGGTCCGCGACCGCGCACGCGGCATCCCTGTCGACATCGAGCCGCGAACCGGGCTCAGCGGCGTGGAGGTCGTGTTCACCAAGCTGCACGCCGGCGGCAAGTTCGGCGGCGGCTCCTACGCGGCATCCGGCGGTCTGCACGGTGTGGGCGCCTCCGTCGTCAACGCATTGTCCGAGCGTCTGGACGTCGAAGTCGACCGGGGCGGCAAGACCTATGCGATGTCGTTCCGTCGCGGAGAGCCCGGCCTGTTCGCAGGCCCGGGGCCGGAGTCGCCGTTCACCCCGTTCGAGAAGGCCTCGCAGTTGCGTGTCATCGGCACGGCGCCCAAAGGCGTCACCGGGACGCGCATCCGCTACTGGGCCGACCGTCAGATCTTCACCAAGGACGCGACGTTCCATGCGGAAGAGCTGGAGCAGCGGGCGCGCCAGACGGCCTTCCTCATCCCCGGCCTCGAGATCGCGATCGTCGATCAGCGCGGCGAGGAGCCCGTCGAGACGTCTCATCGATACGACGGAGGCATCTCGGAGTTCGCGGACTTCCTCGCACCGGATGCCGCGATCACGGACACCTGGCGTCTGACCGGAGTCGGCACATTCACCGAAACCGTCCCCGTGCTGCAGGCCGGTGGAGCGATGGTGCCGACGGAGGTCGAACGCGAGTGCGAGGTCGACATCGCGCTGCGTTGGGGGACAGGCTACGAAACAGTCACGCGCTCGTTCGTGAACATCATCTCGACGCCGAAGGGCGGAACCCATCAGACCGGCTTCGAGCAGGGGCTGATGAAGGTCGTCCGCGGCCAGGTCGAGCAGAACGCGCGACGCCTCAAGGTCGGCGCGGGGGAGAAGCTCGAGAAGGACGACATCACTGCCGGCCTGACGGCTGTTCTCACTGTTCGACTGCCCGAACCGCAGTTCGAGGGCCAGACGAAGGAGATCCTGGGCACGCCCGCGGTTCGCGCCATCGTCGCGAATGTGGTCGCCAAGGAGCTCGCCGAGCGATTCTCGTCGAGCAAGCGCGACGACAAGGCGCAGACCGCGCTGCTGCTCGACAAGGTCGTGTCCGAGATGAAGGCGCGCATCTCGGCTCGCACGCACAAGGAGACCCAGCGTCGTAAGAACGCCCTCGAGTCGTCGTCGTTGCCGGCGAAGCTCGCCGACTGTCGAACCTCGGATGTCGAGCAGTCGGAGTTGTTCATCGTCGAGGGTGACTCGGCCCTCGGCACGGCGAAGCTCGCGCGCAACAGCGAGTATCAGGCGCTGCTGCCCATTCGCGGCAAGATCCTCAATGTCCAGAAAGCGTCGATCAGCGACATGCTCTCGAACGCGGAATGCGCGGCGATCATTCAGACGATTGGGGCCGGCTCCGGTCGAAGCTTCGACCTCGATGCGGCGCGCTACGGCAAGATCATCCTGATGAGCGACGCCGACGTTGACGGCGCGCACATCCGCACGCTTCTGCTGACGCTGTTCTTCCGCTACATGCGCCCTCTCATCGAAGCCGGCCGCGTATACGCTGCCGTGCCGCCGCTGCACCGCGTCATCGTGGTCAATCCGGGCTCGAAGCCGAACGAGACGATCTACACGTACTCGGAGCAGGAGCTGCACACTCTCCTCACGAAGGTGCAGAAGTCGGGACGGCGCTGGCAGGAGCCGGTGCAGCGCTACAAGGGACTCGGCGAGATGGATGCCGATCAGCTGGCCGAGACGACGATGGACCGTGCGGGGCGACTGCTGCGGCGCGTACGCGTTCAGGATGCCGAGGCGGTCTCGGGAGTGTTCGAGCTGCTCATGGGGAGCGATGTGGCACCGCGACGCGACTTCATCGTCACCTCCAGCGACCGACTCAACCGTGAGGCCATCGACGCCTGACCGCCGGCGTCATCGGGGCCCGCTCTCGCGGAGCCCAGAAAAGACGCGGGGCCCGAGGCCGATCTGGGGGGATTCGGTCTCGGGCCATCGCCGCGGCTACGGGGGACATCCGGATGACGTCGAGCCCCGAACGGTCTCTTCGTCCCCGAAATCACGGACGTCTCGCGCCGTGCCCTGTGAAGAACCGACTGGGGATCAGTTCTTCGGCTAGCAAAAGGTTAGGCGCGCATAGGCGCCGCCAACGTGAACCATCGGCGGATTCGACTGCGACTTTCGTCTACTTTGACGCTGCGCGCTGAAATGTCGTGCTGATCAGCCCGAGAGCGGGAGTGAGGCGCTGACGACCCAGCCCTGGGACTTTCGTTCCGATTCGAAAGTGCCACCGAAAAGTCGGAAGCGCTCACGAAGACGCATGATGCCGTAACCCGACGTGCGGGCAGGCGGCGAGTCGTCGGCAAAGGTGAGGTGCACCCAACCACGCTCGACCCGAAGGACGATGGAGACGGTGTGGGCGCCGGTGGCGTGCTTGAGCACGTTCGTTGCACTCTCGCGGATCACGCGGGTGAGAGCAACGAGGGATGCACTCGGCAGCCGCAGGTCAGAGGGGACATCCGCGGTCACCGCAATGCCCGCCTGTCCGAGTTCTTTCGTGACGGCGGCGATGGTGCCCGTGATCCCGTCCGGCGAAGACACGCGTTCGGGGGAGAGGTTCTCTTCACCTCGAACCATCCCGAGCACGCGACGGATGTCGGTGAGCGCCTGAACCGCCGCTTCGCGGATCGCCGTCTGCGACTGCGACCGCGTCTGCATGTCTTCGGTGCGGTCCAAGACCGCGGCGTGCAGAGCGACGATGGTGATCTCGTGCGCGACGATGTCGTGCAGTTCGTCGGCGATGAGGTCTCGTTCGTGTTTGAGCTGCTCCGCGACCTCTCGCTCGCTCACTTCGAGTTGCAATGCCAAAGATTGTGCCCTCTCGAACTGCCGCCGAATCGCCAGCCCGATCAGGAGACTCACGAGGCTGAGAAGTGCTATGACTAATCCGCCTAGAGGTTGGAAGCCGGACTCGGGTCTGCCGAGAACCGCTAGTAGCCATCCACCGAGCGAAACCGCGTAAAGCAACGTCAGCGCTGCGCTGCAGGTGTAGCTGACAAGTCCCAGGATCGCCGCACCGGCAATCAGGCTGTCCGCAACCCCCGCCGCACCGGCCACGGCTGCCGCAGCGATAAGAACTATGGTAGCCACCGGAGGACGCCACACGAAGATCCCGACGGCCAGCGTGATGCTGGTGGTCACGATCGCCGAGGTTATGCTGCTCGCGCCGCCCACGGTCGCTCGAAAAAGGGAGTCGATCACGATCGCCGTAACGACGAGAATGATGACAAGTCGCCGAACCACAGGGCTCAGCGATTGATACGCCCAGAAGGGCGTCCGCACGTAGCGGAGGACGTTGTCTCGGACGGAGGTCACCTCGCGATTATCTCGCGAACCCACCATCACTTACTTCCAGATGCCCAGCTGCTGACCGATCCAGTACCACATGTGTTTCACCTCCTGCAATCTCTCGAATCGATTCTTCAAACAGAGGTCATCGCGCACGACCGACGTATGGCTACATCAATAGCGACTTTTGTCGACATCGCACGGAAGAGGGGACAACGCGCGGTTCGTAAGATGGTGCTGTGACCCAACCGATTCGCGTGATCATCGTCGACGACGAGTCGCTGGTGCGCGCTGCACTGCGCGTCTTCCTGGACTCTTCGGACGGGTTCGATCTCGTCGGAGAGGCCGACAACGGCATCGACGCCATCGCGCTGGTGCGCAGCACGCACCCCGACGTCGTGCTCATGGACGTGCAGATGCCCAAGATGGATGGCATCGAGGCGACCCAGCGCCTCACCCGGGAGTTTCCCGGGATCAAGATCGTCGCGCTGACCACGTTCTCCTCGGAGCGCGTCATCGTCCCGATGCTCAGTGCCGGCGCTGCGGGCTTCCTGGTGAAGGACACGTCGCCCGACCGCATCCTCGACGCCGCGCGCCTGGCTCACGAGGGCGGCTACGTGCTGTCGCCACGCGTCGCGAAAGAACTCGTCAGCTCGGTGCAGCAGAACGAACCTCCCGCGCCGCGCCAGCTGGGCCGGGAGGAGGAGCTCACCGAACGGGAGCTCGAAGTGGTCACCCTTCTTGCCCAGGGAATGTCGAACGCCGAGATCGCCGCCGCCATGTTCGTGTCCGAGGCGACCGTCAAGTCACACCTCGGCCGCATCACGGCGAAGTGGGGTGTGCGCGATCGCATCCAAGTGCTGATCCGTGCGACCCAGTACGGTCTCGTGTCCCTGGGCTGACGCTCGTCAGGCGATCGCCGCGCCCACGGCAGCGACGACGGCATCCAGCGGGTGACCGGACGCATCCCGCTTCGCGCCCGCGTCCGGCAGCGTGCGCACAGCACCGTCTGCAGCAAGCCCACGGGGCTCTGTACCGACCCAGGCGAGGGTGAGGACGTCCTCGCCCTTCAGGAAGCGCTGGGCGCGCACACCGCCGGTGGCGCGGCCCTTCGGCGGGAACTCCTCGAACAGCGACACCTTCGCGCTGCCCGCGTCGGTTCCGGCGATCGCCTGGGATGAACCGGCGATCGTGACGACCACGGCATCGGCCGGTTCGGTCACCACATTGAAGGCCACGACGGAGGCTCCCGCGCTCAGGCGGACTCCGGCCATGCCCCCCGCCGCGCGGCCCTGCGGTCGCACGCTCGCAGCATCGAAGCGCAGGAGCTGAGCGTCGGAGGCCACGAAGACGAGTTCAGCGCCGTCGGGGGCCACGGCAGCGCCCACCACGAGGTCTCCGTCCTTCAGCGCGATGATCTCGGCCTCGTGCTTTCCGGGCGCGAGCTCCGAGGTCGCAACGCGTTTGACGACTCCCTGTGCGGTGCCCAGCGCGATGACGACGTCACCCAACGGCACGACGGCCACGACGTGCTCACCCGATCCCAGACCGAGGTACGGGTCGGCGCGGGTGCCCGCTGCGAGCTGCACGGCATTGGCCGGCACCGACGGCAGATCGACGGGCGAGAAGCGCACCAGCCGGCCGCGCGTTGTCACTGCACCGAGCTCGCCCCTCGTCGTCGTGTCGACAGCGGACAGGATGCCGTCGTGCTTCGCCCGCCGCGTCGGAGCGACGATCTCGCCGGACTCGCCGAGTTCGGCGCGCACCATCCGCCCGGTCGCGGACAGGAGCACGCGGCAGGGGGAGTCGGCGATCTGCAGGTCTGCCGCTGCGGCGCTGCGTGAGCGCGCTGCGACGGGTCCGCCGTTGAGCAAAAGGGTGCGGCGGGGTGTGCCGAAGGTCTCGGCCGCGGCATCCAGCTCTCGGGCGACGTGCTGCCGGAGGAGCACATCGCTGGCCAGCAGAGCCTGGAGGTCGGCGATCTCCTTCTTGAGCGTGTCCTGCTCGGACTCCAGCTCGATGCGGGAGAAACGCGTGAGACGCCGCAGGCGCAACTCCAGGATGTACTCGGCCTGCACCTGCGACAGCTCGAAGACGCTCATGAGCTTCGCTCGCGCCTGCTCGGTGTCGTCGGAGGCGCGGATGACCTGGATGACCTCGTCGATGTCGAGGATCGCGATGAGAAGACCCTCGACGAGGTGGAGGCGTTCCTGCTTGCGCGCGAGGCGGTAGCGGCTGCGGCGCGTCACGACCTGGATACGGTGATCGAGGTACACCCGCAGCAGCGGCTTGAGACCGAGGGTCTGCGGTTGCCCGTCCACGAGGGCGACGTTGTTGATGCCGAACGAGTCCTCGAGCGGCGTGAGCCGGTAGAGCTGCTCGAGGACGGCTGCGGGATCGAAGCCGGTCTTGATGCCGATGACGAGGCGCAGGCCGTGGTTGCGGTCGGTGAGGTCGTTGACGTCGGCGATGCCCGTGAGCTTCTTGGCGTTGACCGCGTCTTTGATCTTCTCGATGACGCGCTCGGCGCCCACCATGTACGGCAGCTCCGTCACGACGATGCCGGTGCGGCGGGGGCCGAGCGACTCGATCGATGTCTTGGCACGCGTGCGGAAGGTTCCACGTCCGGTCTCGTAGGCCTCGGTGATGCCGTCGAGTCCGACGATGATGCCGCCGCCGGGGAGGTCCGGTCCGGGGACGAACTCCATCAGCTCAGCCGTCGTGGCGTCGGGGTTCTCGAGCAGATGGATCGCGGCGGCGACGACCTCGTTGAGGTTGTGCGGAGCCATGTTGGTCGCCATGCCCACCGCGATGCCGGAGGCGCCGTTGACGAGCAGGTTGGGGAATGCGGCGGGGAGGACCGCCGGCTGCTGGAACTGCCCGTCGTAGTTCGGGACGAAGTCCACGACGTCCTCGTCGAGGTTCTCCGTGAGGGCGAGGGCGGCGGGAGCGAGGCGCGCCTCCGTGTAACGAGCCGCCGCGGGCCCGTCGTCGAGCGAGCCGAAGTTGCCGTGGCCGTCGACCAGGGGCACCCGCAGCGCGAACGGCTGGGCCAGGCGCACGAGGGCGTCGTAGATCGCCGAGTCGCCGTGCGGGTGCAGCTTTCCCATGACCTCGCCGACGACGCGGGCGCTCTTGACGTGCCCGCGGTCGGGCCGCAGCCCCATGTCCGCCATCTGGAACAGAATGCGCCGCTGCACCGGCTTGAGACCGTCGCGGGCATCGGGGAGAGCGCGCGAGTAGATGACCGAGTACGCGTACTCCAGGAACGAGTCCTGCATCTCGGCGGAGACATCGACATCCTCGATGCGGCCGTGGTCTTCAGGAATGGACGCGGTGCGCGAAGCTGCCATGGATCTGCGGTTCCCTCGGTGCTCGGGTGGGCCGGGAAGTGGGGCCGCGCGCCATGTGCGAGACTGGCCCCGATGTCGTTCAGCCTACCCGCGGACCCGCCCACAGCCCGGAGCCTCACCGCCATCGTGCCGCAATTGCTTGCGTCGCTGACGGGCGACGGTGACTGGTTCGCGCCGGCCCGATCGGCGATCCTGATCCTCGTCGACGGTCTCGGTCGCGGGAACCTCACTGCCCGGGCCGGACACGCCCGGTTTCTGACGGGCGCGATGACGAAGAAGGATGCCGCGCGCAGCACTTTTCCCTCGACGACGGCCACGGCCCTCACCGGGCTTCTCACGGCGACCGACGCCGGCGCCCACGGAATCGTCGGATACCGTGCCCGTATCCCGGGGACCGATATCGCGCCCAACCAGCTCAAGGGGTGGGAGAGCGACGGACTCGACCCGATGACCTGGCAGCGCTCGGCGCCCCTGCTCGAACGGGAAGCCCACGCCGGACGTCCCACCTTCGTGGTGACCAAGGGGCTGTATCGCGACAGCGGCTTCACGCAGGCGATCCAGCGCGGGGCGGAGTTCGTCGCCGCCGCGACGCCGTCCGAGCGTCTCGCCGCTGCCGCGGCGCGCGCGGCCGCGCACCCCGGCGCACTGGTCTACGTGTACATCCCGGAGCTCGATACCCTCGGACACGCCTACGGGTGGGAGTCCGCGCAGTGGCTGCAAGGACTGGAGGAGCTCGACGCGGACCTTCGCCGGTTCGACGCTCAGCTCGCCCCGGGTGTCGGCGCCCTCGTCACGGCTGACCACGGCATGGTCGACGTGCCGGCTCATCGGCAGGTGCTGCTGCGGGACGGCGATCCGCTGCTCCAGGGTGTGCGGCTGGTGGCGGGGGAGCCTCGAATGCTGCAGCTCTACACGGAGGACCGCGAGTCTCGCGCCGTCGCGGAGCGCTGGAGTGAGGCCGAGCAGTCGCGCTCGTGGGTGATGACGCGCGACGAAGCGATCGATGCCGGCCTGTACGGCGCCGCGGTGCACCCCGACGTCCGCCCCCGCATCGGCGACGTGCTCGTCGCGGCCCGCAGCGCGGTGGCCTACTACGACGACCGCCTGGCCGACAAGAAGCCACAGCGGATGATCGGCCAGCACGGATCGTTGACCGATCAGGAACGCATCGTCCCGCTCATCAGACTCGGCGCGCTCGCGAAGGGCTGAGCATCCGTCCCGCGCCGACCTCGACGCGACTCACCCGTCTTCGGTGCGCGCTCCGAAGACGATCTCGTCCCACGACGGCATCGAGGTGCGCCCCTTGCGGCGAGACGAATCGCTGATGACGGTGTCTTCCATCGCGGATGCCGAGTCCTCGGCATCCGTCGCCGATTCGTCGTAGCCGGGCTCGAGTGCGTCGAACAGGGCCACGGGGGAGTGCGGACGCTCCGTGGCCGACTCCTCCGCGGGCATGGGCTCACGCTGGCCGCGACGGCGGCGCAGCGCCTCGAGGAGGTCTGCTGTCTCGGCCGATGTGACCGCGTGGTCGGGAGCGCGCTTGATCGCGGCATCCTGAACCGCGGGCGCGACGGGCACGCGCACGTCCGGCCGCGTGATGTCCGCTTCGGGAGCGAGGGAATCGGCGTCCAGACGCCGCGGGACGAACGCACCGGAGTCGAACCGCGACGCATCCTTCAGCGGCGACGCATCGAGCGCGCGCAGGCGGGGGATCAGTCCTTCGGGGAGCGACCCCTGACGAGAGAGCTGGGTCGCATCGGCGTTGAGCGGAGCGAGACTGCTGCGGCGCGGGTCGAAGCCCCACCGTGCGTCGTGGTCGACCTCGTTCGCCGTGAACTCGAGCTTGACGACCCAGCCGTCCTCGTCCTTCCAGCTGGTCCACCGTTCACCGCTCGCGCCCGCTTCGGCGAGCTTGGCCCGCACCGCGACACCGAACGTCGGCTGCGCCGCGGCATCGAGCTCTCCCGCGATCAGCACCGGGACGGCCAACGCCTGGCCCACGATGTGCTCACGCTCGGCGAGAACGGGACGCTCGAAGCGCTGCACGTCCTCCAGACGAGCGCCGAGCAGCTCCGCGACCTCCTGCGCCGACATACCGGAACGGATATGCGCCTGGATGTCGCGAGGGCTCGGTCGCGCTGCACGCGGCTCGTTGTCGCGCTGTGCGCGGCGCAGCTGGCTGCGCAGCGTCTCGTCGATCGGCAGCGCGTACCGTTCGCCGGACTCCGTGGCGAGAACGAGGACACCTTCCTCGGTTCCGATCACCTTGAGCTGTTCCATGCGAAACACCCTCCCGTTCCCTGTTCGGGCACGATTCGATTGCCGGGGCCATGCTGTCACAGCACTTCGCCGCACTCGGGAATATCGCGGGCGCGCCGCGAGTTCCATGCGACGCACCCGCCGGAAGCGGGCACGCACACGACGATCATTTGCGAAATCCGAACCCGTCGTGCAAACTATCGCCGCCCCACGTCGGTCCCCCCGGCCGCGAGTCGGCACTTTGGCAACACACCTGGAAGTTGAGAGCATGGCGACCGATTACGACGCCCCCCGTAAGACCGACGACGACAGCGAGTCGATCGAGGCTCTGAAGGAGCGCGTTCCCGACAAGATGTCCGGGGCCGTCGACGTCGAGGATGCCGACAACCCCTCCGGCTTCGAGCTGCCCGGCGCCGACCTCTCCGACCTGGAGCTGGACGTGGTCGTCCTGCCGCCGCAGGAAGACGAATTCACCTGCGTCGAGTGCTTCCTCGTGAAGCACCGCACCCAGATCGACCACGAGATCGCGGGCGGCGCCGTCTGCATCGAGTGCGCCTGAGAACCCTCGGCCCCGCAGAGCCGATCCCGCTGTCGAGCTGATCTCAGCGCGACTGCGCACGCGTGATCGCGGCGACCACCCGGTCAGGCGTGCGCGTCGCGAACACCCACTCCGTGACGGGGTCGCCGGGATCGAGGACGGGAACGCGAACCACGGGGTCGATCCCGCCGCAGAACATGTGCCATGCCTTCGCGGACAGCTGAGGACCACGCGCAGCACGCGCCTCGTCTGCCCACAACGGCTCGGCGGTGCCCAGCTGATCGACCGGGATATGCGCGCGACCGACTCGCAGCTCGCCGCCTCGCACCTCCACGACCGGAGACGCGAAGACGAGCAGGCAGATCAGGACCGCACCCACGGCGATTCCCGCGGCGAGGGCGATGGTCGGATCCAGCGGGACGAACACCAGTGCGACCATCGGCGCCACCACCGCCGAGCTGAGCAGCGTCCACAGCGACGGACTGAGCCGTTCGCGGTAGCGGACGTCGGAAACGGGAGCGGCTGGAGCGGCGATGTGCATTACCCTCGTGGAGTGATCGAATCCGTGGACGTTCCCATTATCGCGCCGCAGGTTCCCGTCTACGCACATCCCGGCGACGCCGGCGCAGATCTGGTCTCCTCCGAGAGCGTGAGACTCGAACCGGGCGCCCGCGCACTGGTGGGCACGGGCGTGCGCATCGCCCTGCCGGACGGATACGCCGCTTTCGTCGTGCCCCGCAGCGGTCTGGCCGCGAAGCACGGCATCACCATCGTCAACGCGCCCGGAACGATCGACGCGGGGTACCGCGGTGAGATCAAGGTCGCGCTCCTGAACACCGATACGCGCGAGGCGTACGACATCGCCGTGGGCGACCGCATCGCACAGCTCATCGTCATGCCCGTCCCGCGCGTCCGCTTCCTCCCCGTCGACGACTTGCCCGACACCGCACGCGGCGAGGGCGGGTTCGGCTCGACGGGCTATCAGACAGGAGTCACCGCATGAGCGATGAACTGCAGCCCACCGGCACAGGCGACCGCGCGTCGACGGGGCCCTTCGACGAGGCGGAGGCGAACCCCGTTCGCCCCTACATCGATCTCGGTGGCATCAAGGTGCTCCCGCGCGAGGGACTGAACCTTCGCCTCGAAGTCGAGGAGCAGACCAAGCGCATCGTCGCGGTCGGCCTCGACTACGCCGAGTCGACCCTGCAGGTGCAGCCGTTCGCCGCCTCGCGCTCCAGCGGACTGTGGGAAGAGACCCGCGACCAGATCCGCCAGCAGATCCGCCAGCAAGGCGGGCGCGTGGAGGAGCGCCACGGCCCGCTCGGCGCCGAACTGCTCGCGGAGGTTCCCGTGGTGAGCGGGCCCGACGCGGTGGCCGGCAAGCGCCTGGCACGGTTCGTCGGCGTAGACGGACCCCGCTGGTTCCTGCGCGGTGTGATCGGGGGAGCGGCCACGACCGACGTCGAGGCGGCTGCGCGTGTGGAGGATCTCTTCCGCTCGATCGTCGTGGTGCGCGGCGGTAGCCCCATGCCGCCGCGCGATCTCATCCCGCTGAAGATGCCCGCCGCCCCCGGCACCGCATGAGCTCGCCCGCGCAGGAGCCCGAGGACGCGGCATCCGATCCGCTCACGCCGCCACCGCCGTCGGCGTCGGATCTTCTCGGAAGCGCACTGGGCAATGCGGCGCGACGGGCCGGCCTCGATCCGTCCCGACAGTCGCACACGGGACACGTCGTCTGGGCCGCCATGGGCGGCTGGCGAGGCGTGCTGGAGAGCGTGCTGCCCGGACTCGCGTTCGTCATCCTGTTCACGACCACGGCTGACCTCACGCTCTCGCTCGCGATCTCCGTGGGCGCAGCGGCGATCTTCACGATCGTCCGCCTCATCCAGCGCTCGCCCGTCAGTGCCGCACTGGGAGGACTCATCGCCACCGGTGCCGCCGCCGCCCTCGCACTGTGGACCGGCCGAGGACAGGACAACTTCGTCCCGGGCCTCATCACCAACGCTGTCTACGGGACTGCGTTTCTGATCTCGGCTCTCGTCGGGTGGTCCTTGATCGGACTGGCCGTCGGCTTCCTCATGAACGAGAGCACACGCTGGCGCAGCGATCCGCGCAAGCGCCGGGTGTTCTTCTGGCTGGCGATCGCCTGGGCCGCACTGTTCTACCTGCGCCTCGCGGTGCAGCTTCCCTTCTACTTCGCTGGCGATGTCACCACGCTCGGCACCCTGAAGCTCGTGATGGGACTGCCGTTGTTCGCCCCGCTCGTCGCCGTCACCTGGCTGGCCGTGCGGGCGGTCTATCCGCGCCACCACGACGCCAGCGCGGCATCCGAGGCGTGATAGATTTATCTTGACATCAAGATAAATTCCTTCGCCCGTGATGCGCCAGAGGCGCCATCCGCGGGTAAGGACAACCTCACTAGCCCGCCGCCGCGGCGGCGGGGATGATGGAGAATCAGGCGACGGCCGTCCATGCCCGACCCTGACCCCGCCGACCGACTGAGCCCGCGGCCTCAGGAACTCCCAACGAAGGAGAGCAGACGTGTCCACTGTTGACAGCTTCGGAGCCAAGAGCACCCTCACGGTCGGTGGCACCGACTACGAGATCTACCGGATCGACACCGTCGCCGGGTACGAGAAGCTCCCGTTCAGCCTGAAGGTGCTGCTCGAGAACCTCCTTCGCACCGAGGACGGCGCCAACGTCACGAAGTCGCAGATCGAGGCCCTCGGCAACTGGGATGCCGATGCGGAGCCCGATACCGAAATCCAGTTCACCCCGGCGCGCGTCGTGATGCAGGACTTCACCGGCGTGCCCTGCATCGTCGATCTCGCCACCATGCGCGAGGCCGTCACGGCCCTCGGTGGCGACGCGGCGAAGATCAACCCGCTGTCGCCGGCGGAGATGGTCATCGACCACTCCGTCATCGCCGACCTGTTCGGCACCGAGAACGCGCTCGAGCGCAACGTCGAGATCGAGTACGAGCGCAACGGCGAGCGTTACCAGTTCCTGCGCTGGGGCCAGACCGCGTTCGACGACTTCAAGGTCGTCCCGCCGGGAACCGGCATCGTCCACCAGGTGAACATCGAGCACCTCGCGAAGGTCATCTACGACCGCACGGGCCGCGACGGCGTGCTGCGCGCCTACCCCGACACCTGTGTGGGCACCGACTCGCACACCACCATGGTCAACGGCCTCGGCGTGCTCGGCTGGGGCGTGGGTGGCATCGAGGCCGAGGCCGCCATGCTCGGTCAGCCCGTCTCGATGCTCATTCCCCGCGTCGTGGGCTTCAAGCTCACGGGCGAGATTCCCGCGGGCGTCACCGCCACCGACGTGGTCCTCACGATCACCGACATGCTGCGCAAGCACGGCGTGGTCGGCAAGTTCGTGGAGTTCTACGGCGCGGGCGTCGCTTCGGTACCGCTGGCCAACCGCGCCACCATCGGAAACATGAGCCCGGAGTTCGGCTCGACCGCGGCGATCTTCCCCATCGACGACGTCACGCTGGAATACCTGCGCCTCACGGGACGCGACGAGCAGGCGGTGGCCCTGGTCGAGGCGTACGCCAAGGAGCAGAAGCTCTGGCACGACGCTGACAGCGAGCCGGTCTTCAGCGAGTACATGGAGCTCGACCTCTCGACGGTCGTGCCGTCGATCGCCGGCCCGAAGCGTCCCCAGGACCGCATCCTCCTCAGCGAGGCGAAGACGCAGTTCGAGAAGGACATCGTCAACTACACCACCCCGTCGGTGTCCAACTCGATCGTCGACCTCGACTCGATCCACTCGTTCCCGGCATCCGACCCGGGCTCCACCCCGGGCGAGGAGGAGCCCGCGACGCGCGACGTACGCATCTCCAGCGGGGCGCCGGCCGCGGCATCCAACCCCGTGCCGGTCACGTCACCGGCAGGTGAGTCCTACCTGCTCGACAACGGCGCCGTGACGCTCGCCGCGATCACCTCCTGCACCAACACGTCGAACCCGTCGGTGATGATCGCCGCCGGCCTTCTCGCCCGCAAGGCGCGCAACAAGGGCCTCAAGCAGAAGCCGTGGGTGAAGACGACGCTCGGCCCCGGTTCCAAGGTCGTCACCGATTACTACGAGAAGTCGGGGCTCGACAAGGACCTCGAAGGCCTCGGCTTCTACACGGTCGGCTACGGCTGCACCATTTGCATCGGCAACTCCGGACCTCTCATCGAGGAGGTCTCGGCGGCGATCAACGAGAACGACCTGGCCGTCACGGCCGTGCTGTCGGGCAA